>Ga0255338_1000170_pt1 | contig 264242 bp, 239 predicted proteins | sample MeOH1_35cm_T4_19_FD_203715 | JGI IMG/M metagenome (GOLD analysis project Ga0255338, IMG submission 203715) | Sandy soil microbial communities from University of British Columbia, Vancouver, Canada - MeOH1_35cm_T4_195 | ecosystem: Engineered > Artificial ecosystem > Sand microcosm >... | reverse complement strand
TTGAGAGAGACGTCGGCCAAAGACACCTTGTCCGTCTTGAACACCGGCAGATCGGGCGCGGCGAGCATCAAGGGCAGGTACCGGCGCTGGGAGGGCTTGTCGGGATGATGCGCAAAGCGGTGAGCCAGCCGCCAATAGACCTTCTCGATATCCCCATGCATGAGATCGATCTTCCCCGCCTGGGTCGTGGCTGAGAGGCTCTTGAACATGAAAGTGAACATGTATCCGGTGCAGCCTTCGGCGATATGGTCTTCGACCCATTGGCCGTAGCTGCTGACGAGGTTGTTGACGCGACCCCGCCTCGAGCGTGAGAAACCAGAAAGCATTTGTTTCATAGAACACCTGATAAATATTACGATGATACATGTTTACAGAATCTGCCAATGCAACTGCATAATCGGATTAATTAAACGAAAATCGTGAAATACTATCATCTATATTATATGTATAAATACATATGCATAATCGATCAAATTATCGTTTATGCTCCGCATGATTGATATTTAGATCGATACATACACTCTCATTGAAAAGCCAACTGAAAGCCTTAATCAGAATCGTTTTTGATCGTGTCTCAGTTCGCTTTCCTGATTCAGAATTCACTCATTCAAGCCCTTTGATGCAGAGCTGAATCATCCATCTCGCATTCAGACATGACTTGCCATATGACTTGCCATATGCGGAGCACGATGCGGCCCACATGGAAGCTGTCGAAGGCGATCCGATCCACGTCGAAAACCCAATCGTCGATCGATATGCGCTGATGTTCTGATGATTTACAGAATTGCGATTTGCACCCTCACGGCGTGCTCTCTGAAAATTAAAGCGCGGCCCGCCGCACCACGATCGCGTTTACAAACGAAAAAGGCCCCGCGCTGCGCGCGCGAGGCCAAAATGTGAGGCACATGTGAGCCACCGCCTCAGGCGGCATCCGGTTCCTTCTTCGGCGTATTCCTGGCAGGTCCCGCAATTCGCGCGATATCGAACACCACATAATGGCGCCGGGGTGGATGCAGGCCTTTCACGCGGATCTGGCGCACATAGCGGCCCGCCTCCTTGCCGGGCAGGAGATACCCGCGCGCCTTCAGGGAAGCCAACACACCATCCGCCTGCCACGCAGGCACGATGTCCGGCAGGCGGTCACGCAGGAGTGCCAGTCCCGACACACCCGAGATATCGCGACGTATGCCGAACATTGTCTTCCCGGTGGCCGGGCGCACCTTCATCCCTTCGGCCACCTTGGGGAACAGCTTGGGGTCGCCGGCGTGGGCGCGCAGCCAGGCCAGCATATCGTCAGCGGCGGAGCCGGCAGGTCGCACAATCTCCCAGGCCTGCCGATGCACCTTGCGGATTGCGGCTGCGGCCGCTTTCTTCGTCCACGGCGCGACCTTGTAGTGCGCGGCGAGCATCGCGGCCGCGTACACCGCCGCGAACTTGCGGGCGAAACGTTCGGCGAAAGGCGAGGGAGCCGTAACGGCCTTGGCCATGAACCGCTCCACATACTCCCGGGCACTCTGCTCGGCCTCTGGATCGGCAAGGAACCTCTTCATGAAGCGCCGGATGGGGCGGCCATAATTCTCGCAGATCGCCAGCTCCGCACGGCGGGCCAGTTCTGCCCGGCGCTCTCCGGACGGCTCCCGGTCGAAGATTCCACCCTCATCCCGAGCCGGCACGGGAATGCCGATCAGGCGGACCTGCTCGCCGTCGTTGCGCCGTCGGATCCCGGTGCCGTCGAGGGGCTCCTCTCCGGATGACAGCCCGAAAAGCAGGTACTGGACGTTGCGCAACTCGAAGTCGGAGACCGCCCGGTTGGATCTTTGGCGTCCTTGCCCGCCGGTCATCTTGTAGGCAAGGTTCTGAGCGTGCTGGAGGCGCTTGGCGGGCGTTCCCTCAATCCGACCCAGTTCGTCGAGGACGAGGAGCGAGTCGTTACTGCGGGCAGCCTGCTCTTCGAGGGCACGGTCGGTCAGGTCATGAGTGCGAAGGCACTCCCGTCCTGCCTTCTCGATGACGGACTGCGCCGCGGTCGAGGCCAGGCTCTTGCCGGTCGAGGACTCGCCGATGAAGTGGAACACTGCCCCCTCGTCCTGGCCGACCGGTCGCAGCAGGCACCCGGCGAATGCGACACTCACCGCGAAGGTGAGATAGCTGGAACTCGCACACGCCTCAGCCAGCCCTTCGCGCCATGCCTTGGTCCTGCCCTTCGCGCATTGCCGAGCTGGAACGGGGTGAGTGGGGACCAACCGGAGGCCATGGCCGACAGCGCCATCTGGGAACAGGTAGGCGCGGCCGTGCCATCCAAGGATGCTTGTCGAATGAACGATGTCGCAGCCCTCCGCGATCAGCGCCAGCCGCAGATCCTCGAGCCAATCCTCCGGCATGCGGGCGCCCTGCGCTGCGAGGGTTCGCTTAGCTCCGCGGGGGTCATCGATCTGGGATCGAGGAATAATCGCGGTCGAACGGCCACCACTAACGGTGTCGAAGTCGACCTTCACCGAGTAGAAATTGTCGTCGATGTTGTGATGGATCTCGATAGGCTGGACCCATTGCATCTTGTACGCGCGCGTCATGTTGGAATCCTGAGTTGATGGAGCCACCAATGGCTCACATGGCCGCAGACAAGGGCCTGCGCGCGCGCCGGAGCGCGCGTGCAGGGAGTTGGCGATAGGTTGAGGTTGTCGCGACTACTTCCGGGGCCTGCCGCATCCACGGAGACGTTCGGAGAGGCGAATGCACAGCGCCCGGATAAGCTTCCTGCGATCGGCGGTGCGATCCTCTAGCCTGAAGCCGTCAATTCCGGTTGAGCTGAGCAACTGCGCGGACATCGGGAGTATCGGACGACGGCGGGCACCGTGACTATGGTCAGCCGTCATCGCGCACGCCTCTTTCGATGAGGAGGGCGATATCGGATGCACGCCATGCGACGGCCCGCGAGCCGAGTTTGACGGGCTTCGGAAACTCGCCCGACTGTATACCAGAATACCACCTCGAACGGGAGATGGGTATTAGGCCCCGAGCTCCGACAATCTGATGAAGCCGAAGTAAGCCGTTGGGATTTTGGGGTTTTGCGTCCATGAACGCTCCTTTTTTGGACCGTCATGGTTTTGGCAGAAGCGCCCCGCTATGTGCCCGAAGTCGTATTATTTTTCCCGAATTCGGACTTCTTTGCCGACCCGCGCTTGCGAGCCTTCTCAATCAAGGCGTCGAGATCGCCCTCCTCAGCGATGAACGCCGCGCAATCGTCTAAGACGGATTTAACTGTGTCGTGGCTCAAACTAACCCCTATACTCCTCAGGTCCGACTCAACTCGCTGCGGTATACCGCTGTTTCTTCCAGGTTTATATTCTGTATTCATTATCGATATATATCAAATAATTTTCTTCATACTATCAATTCTCCTCTCATTCATGTTCTTTTTTATAGTATCAATATCGTTTCGTAGCTTTTTATTTATTACTTTTAGCTTATTTATTTTATTTGAATTAAGTTCTTGATATACATTTACATTATTAAGTAATCTTTCGGAAATACTAACATTTTTAGAAATCAATACTTCGATTATATCTTTTGGTGAATCGTCACCTGTTAGATTATCGGATCTTTCGATGATCCTTTTATTGTCTTTAAATTTTTTCAATATCACACTATTGCATGACATACGTTCAATATATTTTACATTTACATAGTCTGGATCTAGAAGAAGAATCAATGCCGACGCTTCAGATGGAGTCCACATATCAAGAGTTGACCAATATCTAATGCGGTCATCCGAAATTGAGAATTTTTCCCGCGTAACTTCATCATCGTATGCTGATTCTTTTGTTTCTGACTCATTATTGGCGTCATCTGACATTTCAGAACCCCCTAAATTACATTTCACGCTGCGCCGGATCCGTTTATATAAACAGCCCACATGTCGTATTTCACGCCATTGCCAATTTAAGCCCTCTGCCCCTTCATCGCTCGGAAATCGTCCAGCAGGTCTGCCCACACTTGCATGAGCACCACGCGCTCCGGCCAATATGTCGCGCGGTTGTAGGCTCGGCGGACTTCGTTCTGGTCCAGATGCCCCAGCGCCGCCTCGATCACGTCGGGAGAGTGCCCCTTCTCGTTGAGAATCGAACTGGCCGCCGCCCGGAACCCGTGGGAGGTCATCTCGTCCTGGGTGAATCCCATGCGCCGTAGCGCCGAGTTCATGGCATTCTCGCTCAGGAGCTTCTTGTTCGAGCGGATCGACGGGAAGATCAGCTCGCTGGCGCCAGTCAGCGGGCGAATATCGGCGAGCACCGCGAGCGCTTGGCGAGAGATGGGCACCACATGCGGTCGGCGCATCTTCATGCGTTCCGCCGGGATGCTCCAGGTTGCCTTGTGGAAGTCAATCTCGCTCCATCGAGCCCCGCGAACCTCTCCGGGACGGGCGAACGTGAGGGCCGTGAACAACAGCGCGGCCCGCAGGGTCGGCCAGCCGTCATACTCATCAATCGCGCGCATCAGCCCGCCAAGCTTCTTTGGATCCGTCAGAGCCGAGCGATGCTTCACCTTCGGACGTTCAAGCGCGTCCTTCAGGGCAGACGTGGGATCATTCTGGGCGCGAAGCGTGGCGATCGCGAACCGGAACACGCTGCCGATGGCAGAGCGCAGGCGCCGCGCCGATTCGCGCCGGCCGCTGCGTTCTACCTGCTGCAGCACCGCCAGGACCTCGAAGGGCGTGATCTCGCTGATCGGCCGGCGACCCAGTGCCGGACCTGCCAAACTCTCCAATAGCCACTTGTTCTTTGCGATGGTCGCGGGCGCCGAGTTCCGCATCTCGAGCCGCTCGATGTACTCGCCGACCAAACGGGAGAACGTGTTGCCCTCGGAGATGGCTGCGGTCACCTTCTCGACCTTGCGGACCGTGGAGGGGTCCTTGCCATCGAGGAGCAGCTTCTTGGCGTCTTCGCGCTTTTCGCGCGCCTCGGCCAACGAAACGGTGGGATAGGGGCCGAAGGAAACCTGCCTCGGCTTGCCGGCGAAGCGATAGGCGAGGCGCCAGATCCGGCTTCCGTTGGGATTAACCAGCAGGTGAAGGCCACCGCCGTCAAATAGCTTGTAGGGCTTGTCTTTTGGCTTGGCGTTGCGCAACGCCAGATCCGTGAGAGGCATCTGTAGGCATCTCGCTGTAGGCACAAAATCGATGCCTACAAGCATGCCTACGCGTGCGCGAGATTCAACCGGACCACTATGGACCCTGCCGGACCATCAAAGGGGGCTAAGCACTTGATCTGCCATCGGAATTGGACGTTACGAGACGTCTCTGGATGGTAAAATGGTGCCCAGGGGCGGGGCGGTGTTCGCTCGAAAGATCAACCACCTAGGGCTATGTGGTAAAGCAAGTTATTGCAGCCAGCCGCAACGGCTCGCGGTTGGCTCTTTCTCACCGAGGGGGCTCCATCCCGCCCTCGAAGGAAGATCAGGCCGTTTCATCAGTCCCGTCACTTGCGCTGGCTATCGAGGCCTTTGCCCACTCGCTCCGATCGATACCCGAAAAAGCGACGTCTCTTGGTCGAGGTAGGCCCGACCGACCGAGAGAGCGCGGATCCTGGCACGCGGCTTCCCCACGCTGAGACCGAGGCCTCGTCTATCTCCGCATCGCTGCCCCCCCTCGGCGGACTAGGCCTCACTTCCCAACGGTCATCTCCGGCACTGATCAGCCGGGAAATGTGGGGCTGAACAGTGCGTAGAGCGAATTGAATCGGTAGCACAGCCGACACCTCTGGTCGCACCACCCCCTAGACGCGCGGCATTGGCGCATGTCCAAATCGCAAAAGCGAATCGAACAGTCGGGGGAGGAACGAATGTCGAGGCAACTCAAACTCACGAAATTTCGTGACCTCTCCATATCTGACCCATTTTTTGACAGTCTCAAGGTAGCGTATAGAGAGTTTACAACCTGGTTTCAAAGTAAGTACGATGAGGATGTCTATATTGTCCAAGACGAACTAGAACTTTCTGGAATGATATATCTTAAGACGGAAACTGGACCCATAACCGATACGAACCCAAACTTGCCAAATCGGAAATGGCTAAAAGTAGGTACATTGAAAATCATCGGAAGAGGAACAAAGCTAGGCGAGCGAGTTATCAAAAAAATCTTCGACACAGCCTTATCGATCGACGCAGATTCAATTTACGTGACAATTTTCGACGTTCACGCCGAATTGATCGACCTATTTGAGCGATATGGATTTATTGAATCGGCAACGAAAACAACCGACAATGGAACTGAACGCGTATTTGTCCGCGACCTAAATACTTTTTCAGGAAATATATTACTGGATTACCCTTTTATACATACGTTAGATCACAATTTTTGGCTATTGGCCATATATCCCGAATTTCACACAAGACTATTGCCGGACTCTATTTTGAATAACGAACCTACACAGATCATACAAGACGTTTCTCATACCAATACGATACATAAGGTTTACATCTCAAAATTAGCACTAACTCGCATGCGGCCAGGCGACGCAGTCATATTCTACCGAACCACGGACCACGTGGCGCCGGCTCGTTTCCGTTCGGTTGTCACGTCCGTTTGCGTTGTCGAGGAGGTCCGCCCACGACGAAGTTTCGGCTCGCTTGACGACTTCCTCTCGTACACTCGCCCACGAAGCGTGTTCGACGACAATGAACTGCGCGCCTGGTATGAGGAGCAGCGAATGGCGGTCGCCAAGTTGACATATAATGCGGCTTTCAATAGGCGCATCACGCGTGGACAGCTCATCGATGATGGGCTGGTCTCAGAGCAGCCAAGGTGGGACCTCCGTGCACTATCACAAACACAATTCAGGTCCATCATTGCGTCTGGAGGGGTTAATGCGCGCCTTATTATCGATTAAACCAATATATGTTGATCGCATACTTGATGGATCGAAACGCTTTGAGTTTCGTCGGAGGATCTTCGGCCGCACTGACGTAACAAGAGTTGTCATATACTCAACCTCTCCGGTTAGTAAAATAGTCGCAGAATTTGACATTCAGAAAATTATACAAAGCGACCCAGCACGCCTATGGGAACTGACGTTTGAGTTTTCTGGCATCAACAGGAGCGCTTTCGACGAATATTTTGATGGGCGGACGCAAGCCTTTGCCCTTCAAATTGGTCAAGTTCACCGGTTGCCAGAACCAATCGCTCCGAGCGAGCTTATCTCAAATTTTACGCCGCCTCAGTCCTACATGTACATGGAGAAGTACGGTGAGGCCAACCGGCAACTCGACCGCCTGTTCGGTCACTGAAGATCCATGCATATTGGTATTCGGCATCTCCGGCTCGGGCAAGACTACAGCTTGCCTCGACGCTGTAAGAGCTCTTCCAACTTTGAGATACGTGAGTGCGAGCGAACTCTTACGAGCAGGAACTAGCCCCACGCCCGAAAGCTTTTCAACCCGAACCGCTCAGGAAGCCGCAGGAGATCAATTTCGCCTGGCTGACCTACTTATCCGATACCGCCTGCAGATGCGAGGACATCCTGTCCTGATAGACGCCCATGCCACCGTACCGACCCGAGACGGGCTTCTCACGGTACCGCTGGAAGTGATTGCGTCGATCAGACCCACAGCGATAGCGTTAGTCGAGAAGCCTGCGCATGAAGTCGATTTACAACGTCGACACGATCTGTCGCGCCACAGGCCACCGCGATCGCATCAGCAGCTCGCCGAAGAGATGGCGAACGAAAGGCTCGCCGCAGAAAGCTACGCAAGCGAGCTAAGACTACAGTTCGGAACGATCCCGACGACGACGTGGCCCTCGCTGCTGAGCTTTATCGAAATAGCTCAAAGACACTCTTCGTTGTAACCAACTTCGACTGAACGAGGAGTATAGAGCCCAAGCTGGCTCGACGTCATCTTGAATCCATAGTAATCGAAGATCTTATGAAATTGCGGAAGCCGTTCCTCCGAAACGGTCAAACAAGGCTGATCAAAGTCGAGCCAACGCAACAGCCCATCGAACAAACGAACGCCTATCCCCCGACCAAAGTAAGCAGGAGAAACCCGGACAGTGCATATCTTCCGCTCTCCGCATTCATTTTTGGCAATGCCGAGACCGACCAGACGTCCATCGCGCTCCACCCTAATTATTTGCCTTGTACCCCTATAAAATCCAGGAATAACTTTACGTCGATACCAATGCTCGATATTTGGATAGTCAAGGGAAAGCGGCAGGAGAAACTCCAGGGCCTCCGCATGCGTTGCACGAACTGAATCGCTCGCCCCGCCAAGCAATTCAAGCTTTCGCAAATTATGTTCACGGACGAGCATCGGCAGCCCCTCCCGAACCACCAGCGGCCGGCTTTGACGGCAAAGAACTTGCTCGAGCTGCATTCTCTTGCCCCTCCGGGGATCCCTGCGCCTCCCCCGACGACCGAATCGCCCACGGGATAGGGATTATGCTTTGCATGACTGCCGCCGTCAAATTTCCAAGAACTCCGAACAGAAACGCGATGATAAGATAAATAGTTATGCTCTTCCATCCAGATCTTCGAGTCTGAATACGAACAAAAGCCGAGAAATACGGTATCTCGACGTCCTTCTCACTCTTCCAGTGATAGACTAACATTCCGCTCGGAATTCCTCCGGATATATATTTATTCCATATTCTATCTTCCAATATACGAAATTTATGAGGCTGACTGCTTGATGTGGATAGTTGCGATGTAATGGGAATTGCGGTCAGAAACGCGACCGTGGTTAACTCTACCCTTCCCCGGGAAGCCCGCTCATTCTTCATCATAACTTCAATGTTATTCGGCAGGGTCCTAGCCTCGTTTAACCTAAAATCAACATATTCGACCTGCTCAAAACCGCTTTGAAAAAATCGTTCGGACGTATTTATTGATTTAACAAAAGGATTTTGAGATGGAACAACGATTCTCAATCTAAAATACAATGGAACAGATGATGCCTCATCCTGACTATGATAGTCAGACATTGCAGAACTACGTATTGTTAATATTGTTCCATCACTTTTATAATTTAATTCTAACTCTGATTGGTCGATCTCGGCCCCATTCTGCAGGAATTTATGAATACAACAAAATGGCAATGATGATATTTCGTTTGTTAATTCAAAACATCGCATCCCACCAACACCATGATCGGTTATTTTTAGCGGCTCATTGAATATACCTTGACAAATAAGCGGATCTTTAAAATATGGAGAACAGTCCGATATTGCGTTTCTTTCAATTTTTTCCGGGAAGTATATTTTTACTTCGTCAACTAATTTCGGTCTAGTCAACATTATACCAACTTCTACGAAGTCATTTGACGACTTTTTGTATATTGAAGTGCGTTCTCCCGCGAGTCTCCAATAGTTAAAATGCGCCTCCATCTGGGAATCGGCGGCGGCGGCCCGCCCTATACACCAAACAGCCATGCTGACATTGTTGACCATCTCTCCCCCCGGCAATCCCCGACAAAATTCTGATGCTCTTGTGGGATATCGGGATTTGCGAAGTTGGTCTAGATCACCAGGCTCGCTCCGCGAGTATGGAGTTGCCAGCGCCAACCTAGAAATCCCTTGCCGGACTTATGCTCTCCTTTTCCCGCCTCTGCAGCCACGCCTCTGCGGCCTCCTTCATGATCCGCACGGTGTCCTCAGTGGACAGGCGGACTTCTTCCGCCGCCTCCCCCGGCCGGGTCAGGGATGCGAACGCCCCGTCCGCATCCCAGTCGATTCGCAGGCGGACCTTAGGGCTGTTTGAGCACATGCGTCTTGATCCCCAGCCAGAACACAGTCAGGGCGCCGCCGACCAGCACCGTCAGGACGGCGGTACCGATTACGAGCGCCGCCCGGTTCCACATGCGGCGGAAGCGGCGCAGGTGCTCGATGTCGGCGCGCGCCTCCTCGATCCGCGCTTCGTCTGAGGTGGAAAGGCCGATCTCCTTCAGCACCTTCCGGACCGCCTTTTCGGCTGCGTCCTCTGCCACCTCCACCACCATCAGCTCCAACGCCCGTTCAGAGATGATGATAGCCCCGCTCGGCGCGCGCGCTGCGGCCGGAACCTCCCCCGTCATCGCTCACCTCCAGCCGCAGAGCCGCTTGCCAACAGCGTTGTGCGCCTTGGCCTGACGGATGGTTTCATCGGTGTCATTGTCAGACCAGCGCATGGGCTTTGCCGAGGCGCAATAGACGCTAGTCGCGCCGTTTGAACCCGTCGTCGTCACGCAGCCGGCGAGGATTGGCATTGCGGCGGTCAGCATCAGCGCGAGCTTCATTCGCCCGCTGGACAGCACGGTTGGCATTGGCCTTGTCCTTCTGGATCTGGCGGGCGGCGCCGCGGCGCTCCCCGCGGCGAAAGGCGATGGCAACGGCGCCGGCGGCGAGAACCGTCAGCGCTCCCTTGAGGCCGAGGAAGCGGAAGGCGAACACGGCCGCAGCTAGGAAGGCGGCGGCGAGCAGCACCTCGGTCCAGTCCCCGCCGAACAGCAGCGCGACCACCAGGCCCCCCGCGGCCGATACCGCGGGGAGGAACCACAGGGTTGCGAGGAGAGCGGCGAGCATCACGCCGCCGCCTCGGCCGGCTCGGCCGGGTTGTCATTGGCCGCAGTGCCAAGCTGCGGCGGATTGAGATCCAGCGCATCCGCGAGCGCGTCGGCCTTGCTCTTGGCCCACATGCGATAGACCACGCCGCCCACCAGGGCGATCGCGCCGAGCACCATGAGAACGGTCAGAACCGTGCCGGCGATCGCGCTCTTGTCCGCCAGCGGCGTCACCGCGTCCGTCGCCGTGGAAATGGTGGTGCTCACCACGCCGCCACCGGCGAGCGCATCGCCGATGGCCTTGGGCGGCGCCTTGCGGGCCGAGGAGACATAGGCCTTGCCGCTCGCCGTCTTCGTCGGCATGGGCAGGTTGACCGAGCCACGGGCGATGGCGAGGCCCAGCTCGCGCACCTCTGCCACCCGCCGGCCCCAGCCATTCCCGAAGACGGACCAGGTGCGCAGCGACTTCAGCATGGCGAGCCGGCGGGCCTGCACATCGGCCACGATCGCGTCCACATCCTGAATGGCGTCGACGGCCGCCAGGGTGGACGGGCCGAGAACACCGTCTGCCGGCAGGCCGAGCGCGCGCTGCAGCCACTTGGTCGCCTGCGCGGGGCCGGAGTTCACCGCCCCGTCGAAGACCACATAGTCGAGACCGGCCGGCAGACGATCGCCGCGCACGAGATCCCAATAGCGGCGCTTGTAGATCTCCTGCAGCTCGGCGTCCGTGATCTCGCGCACGTCGCGCACCGGGAGGCCCTTGGAGCGGCGATAGTCGTCATACACCCGCTTGATGACGCCCTTCATGGTGGGGCCGCCGGGATCGGACGGGTGGTTGGAATACCCGCCTTCGTGCACGAGCACGGCGGCGAGCGCGGGGGGGAAGTTCTCCGCGGCCATCAGTTGGTCCTTTCAGGTGGTGAAACAAAAAAGCCGCCCGGAGGCGGCTCACAGGTCGAGGAGACCGGCCCTCAGGGCGCTGTAGAGGTGGCCGGCGAGGTAGTCTTGGCCATCCGGCGAATAGGGGTGCACGCCATCGGCCGAGGTATTGAAATCGGCGTTGCCGGTGCCGGTGGTGGTGCCCACCTTGCCGGAGCCGGTGACCCAGGGCGCGGGTCCGACACGCCCGGTTCCGCCGGCGCTGTTGGTCCAGGCGCCGCGCGTCACGTCGACGTCGATCCAGGGTCCGGAGATGGTCTGGAGGACGGGGAGAATGATGTCGTGCTTCGCCAGGCCCGATCCGTAGTAGGAGGTGCTGGGCGTCCACACGCCGACCGTGGCGATGACCGCGTTGGGCAGTGCCGTGCGGATCGAGGACAGCACCCCGCTCACGCCGGCCGCAAGACCCGTCGTGCTGTCGTTGATGCCGCCCGCGACGATCACCAGGTCCGGGCTCCCGACGACGATGTTGGGCACCCGGGCCAGAAAGGCGTTTCCGCCCGTGCCGCCGGTGATGTAGCCGCTTCCGCCCCCCGCGGAGAACGAGAGCAGCGGGAATTCGGTCTTGCTCACGAGCGCCAGCGCGGCTTCCGCGAACGGCCCGCCGTTGGCGTTGGACGAGGTGCCCTGCCCGTAGCTGTCGCTCATCGTCGCGATCTTCACCTGCGGCGCAAGGTCGATGGGCGCGATGCTGTCGGTGGGTCCGACGGAGACCCCGGCGAAGCCGAAGGTGATGCCGTAGCAGACGATGTTGCGCACCGCGCGCGTGCCGAAATCAACGGTCAGGCGCACCACCGCATACCCGGCCGCAGGCGGGATCTGGATCGGCGAATCGATCACCAGCTCGCCGTCGGCGAAGATGGTCCAGCTGTCCGACGAGCGCGCCATCAGCTCAAACTTCGAGCCTTCGTGGCGAAAGGCCAGCGTGGCCATGTTGATTTTGTCGGTATTCGAGGAGTTCGGAAGATAATATTGGACGCCGGTGTTGAAAAAGGCGGTCCAGCTGGCGCCGTTGTAGACGGAAAAATTTCCGCCCGGCAGGAAATGATCCACCTTGCTGGTGATCTGCGACGCGCCGCTGCCGGAGGCCGTCGGCGCGCTCAGCGTGATGGTCGCCGGGGACGCGGGATTGGCCGGCCGCTTGCCGGAGGCGCGCCTAAAGTCGCGCTGCAGGCGGACCAGGGGCGAGGTGGGATCGGTGCGAGAGTTCGCAGCCGCCGCCAGCTTTCGCGCGACATCGTCAATCGGCGGATGATCTCCAACCATGGCGCCGGCCGAGGTGTCGCCCGGCGGCTCGAAGGAATAATAGAGGGCGCCACCGGTTGCGATGATGCGCGCCTCAGCATCAAATGCCACGGCAGGAAGAACGATGATGCCCCCTGCAGGAACAATACGGCTGTCCCTGTAAACGCCGTCTCGCCCCCTGATCTCCGCGACGCCGGATGCGTCAAGGTCCGCCCACACATAAAGCCCACGCCCGCGCATGTTGGCGATGTTGACCGACCCGTCCGGAGCCACGGAGTACTGTTGCGCCATGTGCGCCTCCTTTTGTGAGACTAAAATCAAGTCGGCTTCGCCGCTCGCGCCGGGTCAGAAAGCCCATGCAGCGGCGAGCCCGCTGCACGAGGTGATCCACGTCCAAGTGGTCATTGGGCCGGTGCTGGCGCCCTCCTCCAGCGGCAGGAAGGCATCGGCGGGCGCGCCCGTCAGCCCACCACGGGCGCGCCGAAGGGATAGGCCGAGCCGGCGAACACGGGCTCCAGGCGGAGCGTAGCGAGGTCTTGGGCAGTCGTGATGGTGTGGAGCACGGTCCCGGCGTCGCGATCGGCGATCAGGACGCAAGCGGCGGTCTCCAACGCGGCGTCGCGGGTCGGCAGCGCCACCACCAGAAACCAGCCTGCAAGCGGGGCGCGCAGCTCGCGCGGCCAGTCCCCCTCGGGGTCGGCCACCATCTCTGTGCCGAGGTGGCGGTAGACGCTCGCGCCGGGGATAACGCGGCTCGTATCCCACGCCTCGCCGGCGCGATAGGCGGCAAGCTCCGGCGCCGCCGCGGCCGTGGCCTCGTCGGCATAGGTCAGGAGATAGTCGATCATGCCGTGAGGCCCTGAAGCTCGCTGTTGGTGAGGCGGCGGGGCCAGTAGGCGACGCGCCGGACGTAGCCGGACATGCCGAGCAGCCGCAGCTGTGTCATGCCGGTGTTGGCCGTGTAGGAACCCGAGGTGCCTGCGATCGCTCCCATCCAGGCCCAAGCCGCGTCGTTGGCTGCCCACGCCATCGCGATCCGGGCCGCACCGCTGGAGGGCCACGTCATGCCGGCGGTGGTGGCGATTTGACTTGCGGTCGCCGTCACCGCAAGCACCGCGCCGTTGCCGCTGACGTTGCGGGCGATCTGGATGTTGTCCACCCCAGATCCCCACAACTCCACCGCCACCGCATTCGCGGATGCCGGGGCATTTGCCCAGAACTCGGCGAACACCGTCCCCACAGTCGACAGACCCCATCCGGAAAGGGCGAGGCCAAGATTGTCCTGGGCGCGGGCCGCGCTCGCACCAGTCGTGGGGATGTAGGAGGAAGCGAAGGCGCCGGCCTCGAGCTGCGCCCCCCACAGGTAGAATGTGCCCGACGGCGATCCGCTATTGCGGAAAGGGTAGACGCGGAGCGCAGTGCACCCTGCGGGGGTGGTGAGCGTGTAGCTGATGCGGGTCCAGCCTGACGCCGTCGGGGCGACAGAGGGCACGATATCGGACGCGATGAAGGCCCCGGCCGTATCGTCCCGGAAGGCCAATTTGAAGTCGGACGCCACGAGGGAGCCGAGCATCGCCCACACCGAGAAGGTGTAGACCGACGACGCCGTCACGGTGACGGTCTGGTAGTGCCCCGGCGAAGCGGAGCCGGTGCAGGTCAGTTGGTCCCCCGTCATCGTCCCGTCTGGGGCCGCGACAGCGTCCGACGTCACCGTGGGACTGCTTACCCATGGCGATGCCCCCATCTCCTGCGAGCGCAGCAAGAGGTTCGTCGCAGCCCGCTCGATCAGGATGCCGTTCCGCTCACGGGTCACCATGTCGAAATCGATCCGCGGCACTCCCGACGCAGCCTGCTTCAGCAGCCCATCGAATCCACGGTGAAAGCCGATGGACGCACGGGAAAATGACCCTCCAAGCATGGATGCGAACGCCACCGGCGCGCCCGAGATAGATCCACCCGACGCGCCATCCACCCACAGTGCTTCGCGGGTGAAGTCCATGATCAGCGTCGGCGGCTTGGCGACGAGGCCCCGCAGGCGCGCCAGCTCGGCGCCGGCGCCCGCCACAGCCCCAGCCGGTCCCATGTCGCCCGTGCGGGAGAAGGAGACCGCCACCGTCTCGCCGTTGGTGAAGCCGCCCGGCCCGGCCACAAAGCCGACCGCGATCTTGCGATAGCCGGAGACGTCCACGTTCGCGCCGGTGATCGCGAACTCCACCCATTTGGTGGGGGTCGACACGCTGGTGAAGCGCAGATAGCCGCGGGTGTTCAGCGTGGTGCTGTCATCAAGCGCGGCGAGCCATGCGGTTACGTCCGCGCCGCCGGCCTCCAGCAGGTCCATGAACACCAGCGTGACAGAGGCGAGGGTCGCGCTGTTGAAGCGCACTGTCCCGGCGCCGGGGTCCGCGTCGGTGGTGGTGGTGGAGAAGGTGAACCGCATGGCCGGCGTCGCGCCGGCCGCACCCGCGACTCCGGCAACGAAGGTGTCCCAGTTGGCGGAGGGCGGGGCAGAGTTGGTGTTGCTCGCCTTGGCCACATAGGCGGTGCCGGCGAACGACACCGCGTCCCCCGCCACATAGGGGGTCACGCTCGACCAGGCGCCGCGCCAGATGATGCCGGAGGCCAGCCCGTTGTACATGGTCCAGCTGCCCGCGCCCCGCGCCCAGATGCGGCCGACGCTCTTGTCGTAGGCGTGCATGCCCTCTTCCGGCGAGGTCACCAGCCACGCAGTCCCGCTCCAGATGGCGAGATGGCCGGCATAGCCGGACCATGCGCCCGTGGGCGCGGTGCCGACCACATAGAGGTCGTCGGCCGCTGGCGTGGATGGCGGCGCGTTGAGCCCGACCACCAGCGCCGAATAGATGGCGACGCCCGCATCCAGCACCCGCTGGCGCTCGATCAGCTCGCGGGCGCGCTCGGCCAGCCAGGTCGAGGAGAGCCGCGTGGGCGAGGTGTAGGCGATGATGTAGGCGGCGCCGGAGAGCGGGCCGCCCGGCCAGGGATAGGCCAGCGTCAACGTGCCGTCGCCCGGCACATCCGCAATGCGCACGGACAGGCCCGCCGCCTCCAGCGCGTCCCCGGCAACGATGGGCGTCGCCCACAGCGTGCCCGCTCCGGTCACGGTGCTGCTGCCGGGATCGACCGAGATCGATCCCGCTGAATAGAAGGCGGTGAAGGCCATGGATGATCCTTGAGCTGCGGGGTCAGGCGCCGGCGGAAACGACGATGCGGCAGTGCGCCGCCTGCTGCGGCCAGGGCGGCACGATCTCCGCCGTCCATGCGCCGGGCTTGATCGGCACCGCCGTCGCACTGCCATCGAGCACGGTGACTTCCGGCGCGCCGGGGCCGCCGGAGAAGGCGCAGGTGGTGCCTGCGGGCAAGCTGCGCGCGAGCACGGCGGGCGCTCCCACGACACCGGCAATCTCCCCGGCTTCGATGGAAGGGGCGGCCGGCCGGGGGCGAAGGACACCATCGGCCACATAATGAACGGACGCGTCTGCGGGGACCGCAGGTCCCGGCATCAGCTCTTCCCAGCCGGTCCGCACGGCGGCCAGAGCATCCTCAAGTCGCGTGACGGTGAGTGTCGAGATAATCTCGCCGGTGCGGTTGTCGAACTTGATGTAGATCATCTCTTGTACTCGGTCAGGGAGATGAGGCGGGACCGGTAGAAGCTGGCGATGCTCACACCGGCGACGACGACGCGATAAGTTGTCGCGCCGGAAATGTTGTCGCTGTCCAGGAACTCGAAGTTCAGGGGGTTCCCGCCGAAATTGATCATGGCCGTTCCGCCGCTGTACCCCGCTGGATAAGCGCCGATGAAGAGCGCCCCGCTGAAGACGGTCGTCTCGGCGCCTCCCCCGACAGAGCGATAGACGGTGACGGCCACCGAGCCGCTGCCCCGGTCGGTGTAGGGCATGTTCTCGGGGTTGGTGTTGATGTTCGCCCGCACGATGCAGGACGAGCCGACCGTGCGGACGATGGTGGTCGTGAAGAGCGTCACAGTCGTCGCTGAAAACGAGGACGGAACGTTGGTCGTCAGTGCTTCCGTCACGAACGCGGTGACGGCGCCGGGCGCGATGTTGCTGGTGCCGACACCACCGATGATGATCTTGTCCGTTGTGATCGACGACGCCTTGAGGTTCACCGTCTCGATAGCCCCGGCAGCGATCTTTCCGGAGGTGATCGTACCGTCGGCGATGACATCGGAGGCGATGTAGATCTTCGGCGTGGGGCCGGAGTTGTCCACCAAGAACACCGCCACGCCCGGCAGGTCCGGCGCGGTGATGAAGAAACGGTCGGCATTGATATGCACCTCGCCGATAGCGCCGCCGGCCCCGTCGCTTTTGGCGACCACAGTAAAGCCGGCCTTCGCCGCTTCCGCCGTCGCCTCCAGCTCATAGGCCGCGATGGCGCCCGATGGGGTCACTGCCACCACGAACCGCGCCGCAAGGCTCGCGCCCACATCGCCGAGTGCCGCCTCCAGCGTCTCAATCTGCGTTGCCATCGCGCTATCGGCGCTGGCCCGCGTCCCGGCCTCAGACGTGATGGAAACCGAAAGCGCCGCGTCCGCTGTCTCCATGCTGGACTGGAGCGTGGTGATCTGGCTGCTGAGGGCAGTGTCGGCGCTGGCGCGGGTGCCCGCCTCGCTGCTGATGGACGCCGACAGGCTGGCATCGGCGGTCTCCAGCGTCGATTGGAGAGTGCTGATCTGCACCGCCAAAGCGCTGTCAGCCGTCGCGCGGGTCGTGCTCTCCGTGGTGATGAGCGCGGAAAGGGACACATCCGCAGCCTCCAGCGAGGCTTGCAGATCCGTGATCTGCTGCACCAGCGCGCTCCCCGGTCCGGTCGCGGCGGTGATCTCCTCGGAAAAGCGCGCCGTCGCCGCACCGAGCCGCTGCACCAGGGTGCGGGTCAGTTTCAGCCGGTTGAGGTCGCCCGCCGCGTCCACGTCGGCCAGCAGCTGGGACAGCCGCTCGATCGAATTCCGCAGATCAAGCACATCGACCGCCGTCTTCGCCACCACCAGGTCGTGCGTCGCGTCCGTGAACTGTTCCGCAGACACCGGGAGCTTGCTGCCGTCGATCACCGGCGCGGCCACCTCCACCGTCGCCCACGGGCCTTGTGTCGTGCCCACTGCGGAGACCTGAAGCCGGAGCGCCGCCGGCTCCGCCACCACGGACAGTTCCGCCGCCGTGGCATCCGGGAGCGAGGTCCAGCTCTCCCCTTCGTCATAGGAGATCCGTGCCCGGTAGAAGAGCGCGCCCGACGCAGGAAACCACGAAGCGGAGAGCACCGGCTCCAGCACGTTTTGCTCCAGCGTCGCCAGCAAGCCCGCGACGATGGGCGCCTTGGGCAGGCTGAGGGACGGCAGGCCCGGCAGGGGATCGGGCGCGCCATCGTCGTCATGGACGCGCGGATCGTCCACGACGAAGGTCAGAGACACGCGGTCTCCGCTCGGCGCCCCGGACAGGGCAATGCAGCGGCGTTGCCATGCCGAGCCCAATCCATGGGCGAAGGTCGGCAGCTCCGACCCATCGACACGCGCGAGCACCGCCGCGAGCGTCTGCCCCTGCGCCGCCTCGACGATGGCGAGATCCGCCGCATCGAGGACGCACAGGGCATCCGATCCACCCCGCGTGCATTTCACCGGGCCGAAGGCGGCACCCGTCCTGTCGCGCAGCACCACATAGTGCTGCCCCGCGCCAGCCCAGGCGGGCGCCGGTTCAAGGGTGAGGGTCGCACCGGCCCGCGCCGCCACCACGCCGGCGGCGCCCCACGCCCCCGGAAGATCCGACTGGATCTGCACATGCTCGCCGAGGCTGATCAGCCGCCCGTCGTGTTCCGTGGTGACCGAGGGTCGCACCCGGCGATAGACATTCTGCCGATAGTGGAAGCCGGCTTCCCGGTAGGCCTGCGCCCGCTGCACGATGCCGGGGATCTGCATGCGCATCGGGTTCTCGGCCACGATGCCGGCAGGATACTGGACCTCCTCGGCCTGCCACGTGGTCTCATCCACATACTCGACAATGACCGCATCCGCCGCGTCGGAAGAAGCGAACTCATAGTCCACGGCGAAGGTGCCGCGCACCGTCTCCCGATCCGTGAGCAACATGCTGGGCACGGCCCGCCATTCGTCGCGCACCAGCGTGAGCATGTCTCCAGCCCAACGATGCTTCGCCCGGACGGTCGCCAATGCCGTGTCGAAGGCCTCAGGAACGCCGACCGACGAGGTGAATTCATAGTCGAAGCAATCGCCCCGCGCCGCCGCCGTCGCCGCCAGCATTAGGACGCCCTGCAGATCGACCTTCGCGGCCGACCGCCGCGCGCCATAGTCCGTATTGGTGGCCATGTCCCAGAAGGCCCAGGCGGGCGAGCGCGTCGGCTGTTCCACCCAGGCCGATCCGGTCCACACCGGCAGGATCCGCGTCTCGATCACCTTCAGGGCCTGCGCCGCGGCCGAGGTCAGCTGTTGCGTCGCCTTGAGGCGGAGCGCAATCGTGCTCACCCCGGCGAAGGCGCGCGGCCCCGACAGGAAGGCCCGCAGCCCCATCCACACGATGGTGTCCGAGACGTTGCTGTCCGTGCTCGGCGGCGAGGTCCGCTTCAGGCGGACCTCATAACGGCCGGGCGCGACGGGGACCTTGAAGCTCCAGCGCTTGGGCTTGTTCGTCAAGCCGCCAAGGCTTTCGGCGAGAAGCTGCGTCCAGCCGCCCGTGGGCGCGCCGAGATCGTTGACCGGCCGGTACTCTGCCACGATCGGCACGAAATAAGGCCGCCGGTCCCCGTCCGAATTCGTGGTGTAGATGCCACCCGGCGCGGCGGCATCAATGGCGATATCCGTGGTGGTGGTGCCGGCCGGCGCCGAGATGAAGCCGCCCACGTAGCCATCGGCCGGCTTTGGCAGCTCCTGCCCCGACACCTCCGGCGAGGAATAGACGTTGACGGGAAAGAGCGTGACCTCTTCGCCCGGCTCATAGAAGGCGACCGACACGCCGGTGAATTCGGGGTTCACCCCGCTCGCGGCATCCCACAGGATGGTGTCATCCATGAGGATCTGTTCGCGGCTGTACCGCCCACAACCCTCGGAAAGCAGGATGTTCAGATATTCATCGTTCCCGATGTATTCCGACCAGGGCACTGCGGCGTAGTCGGGAGACCTCTTCACGCGTCCATAGCTGACGGGGATGCTCTGCAGAAGCCGGGCAGAGTTGGCCTGCTTTGCGAAGCTGTAGACCTGCCCCGCATCGTCATCCTGTCCGCCGGCCTTGGCCTTCACCAGCGTCGAGACGAGGAATGATCCGCCGATGAGGAAAGCCGCGCTGCCGACGCTGGCGGAGATCCCGAGGCCGAGGCCCGCGATCCACGTGCCCACCCCCGGCGCGAGGAGCGAGAGGCCGACCAGCGCCACGAGGCCGAGCACCTGTTTGTTCTGCGCCCGGCTTCCCCCGAGCGGCCTCGACATGACCACCAGCCGATCCGAGGCGCGGATGCGGCGCCGGCGCCAGTCGGCGCGCAGCACCGGCTCGCCGTTGATGGCGACGACGGTCGGCAGGATGTCGGTTGCCCAGGCACGCGGCGCGCCGCCCGATCGGCGCGCACGGCGCAGGAAGCCGGCGACCGTTTCGCGCGCACGGGGCTGCGCCCGGCCGAGCACCTGTCCCGGCAGGACGATGTGAACCGCTTCGTGCATGGTGTCCTCAGATGGGCTCGAAGAAGCGCAGGCGCGCCCATCCGCGGGCGCGTAGGGTCACCATGGCGTCGAGGGCGACGCCGGCTTCGGCATCGGCATGCAGCACCCGCCCTTCGGGCTGGAGCCAGATGCCCACGTGCGCGCCCTGCGTCACGCGCGCCATGAGCACAAGCGCACCGTCAGACGGCGCCACGAGTCCCGCCGGATTGGGAGGAAGCTCCCGCCAGCGCTGGCGCTCGGGATGGACGGCGAGGGTGTCCACCATCCACCGCCAGGTCACCGCATCCGGGATCTCCACCGCGGGAAGGTGGCGCCCCCACAATGACGCCTCCACCTCGCACGCGAGGTGCCAGCACGAGGCTCCGGGAGACCATGGCCGGCCGATGAGGGCGGAGAGATAGGCCGCGCGGGCTGGCGCATCCGCAGTCATCAGGCGATCAGGGAGCTGAATTCCCGGCGCGAATAGATCCGCCGCGGGAACTTCATGTTGGTGAGATCGTCGAATGAGGCGGTGCCCTCGACGGTTGACCCGGCGACCGTCACCTTGCGGAGAAGGAATTCCCACGGGCCGCAGACCGGCTCGCTCACGTCATCCTCGCGGTACTGCCGGAACAGCACCTTGAGATCCGCCCTGTAGCCGATGGCCGCTTCAAGGTAGGGCAACACGTCGCGCGCCACGTTATCGATGACGACGCGGCACTGAGGCACCTGCTGTTCCGAGAAGTTCGGCGCATCCGCAGAGAAGGCGATCGGAGTGAACTCCGCCGGCGACCCGGCATCGAATGTCGCCCCCGGCTCGATCCCGAAGGTGCGTGGCTCCGCATCGCAGACGAAGCGCAGGGGGATCGGCTCGCCGCTTTCGAGGAAAGCCGGGTGCTGCAGCTCGATCGTATCGAACACGAGCACGCTGTTGGGGCAGGAGGCCTCAGCCTCGGCCCATGCCTCGGTCCACAGATCCGCCATCTTAGGACACCACGGAAGGAGGGAACACGTAGAGGTCGAACACGACGCGCACCTTGTCGCCGCTGGCGCTCCATCCGAGCGTGCCGGCGCGCATCTGCACCGTGCGTGTCGCGAAGGCCGCGCCGTCGAGGCTCACCGGCATGCGGAAGCGCACCGAGGCGTTGAACAGCGATCCCGAAACGAACGCCTGAAAGGCCGCGAACTCGGCCGCCGAGAGATCGGCCGACCATTTGATGAGCGGCAGCGCATCGCCCGGCCGGCGCCGTGTGCGGATGTTCCCCGCCTCCATCTCGGTTTCCAGCGGGTCGCGGAACGGCTTCACGTCCCACGTGTCGCGCAGCGGCTCGAACGGCACAGCGGCCGGCCAGACGGGGAGGCTCATCGGCCGACACCGCGCATGGGATTGAGGCCGAAGCGGGCGCGCACGGCCTGCCCCATCGGCCCCATGGTGGTCATATCGTTGGTGAAGATCTTGCGCACCATGGCCTCGATATCGGCCGTGGCGTCGCGCAGCGCAGCCCTCAGATTGTCCCTGTCGCTGGCGCGCCCGTCGTTCCCGCCGCCGGGCTGGTTGATGACGAAGGAAGGCGCCACGCTCACAGTGTTGCTGAAGGCGTTCCGGATCATGGTCTCGGCCGGGGAAATGGGCACGCGCACATCCACCGGGATCCGGCGACCGTCCGGCAGGGGCACGGCCGCTTCCGGCCCGGCCTCTCCGAAGATCGCCGCGTTGCGCGAGACGCCGCCACGCGCATACTTCTTCAGCTTGCGGGGGCCTTGCGGGGTGTGGACACCGCCATCCGCATACCAGGTGGTCCCGCCCGAGAAGGCCGAGCCCGCGGACTTCACCAGTCCGCCGACGATGCCGCCGCCACCCGACCCGAGCGGCCCTTCGCCGAGCAAGGCCGCCTTCAGCGCCATTTCCGCGAGGAGCTTGATGCTGTCCTTCAGGACATCATTCCAGTTCTTCGTTCCGTCGATCAGGCCCATGATCGAGCTTTGCGCGAGATTGCCCACCTCCTGCTGCATCTCGCGCTGGCGCTCCTGCGACGCCTTCGTCTTTTCGACGGCAGCGGTCACGTCGCCATAGCGCGCGGCGAGCATCTGAAGTTGCTGGAGCTGTTCCGGCGAGAGCTTGAGATTGTGCTCCTGCGCCGTCGCGATGGCGTCCATCATGAACTTGTATTCGGCGGCGGCCTGCGTCGTCATGCCGAGCTGCGCCTGTTCCTGCTGAAGATCCCGCAGGCGCTCCGACATGGTTTTCTGCACGTCCTTGAAGCCATAGCCGATGGACGGATCCGGCGCCGGAGCGGGGGCCGTGGGCGCGCTGTCGCTCTTGCCCTTCAGCTCATCAAGCCGCTTCTGTGCAAGCTCCACCGCGGCGATGTACTTTTCCAGCGCCGCCGTCATTTCCGCCGTGTCGGCGGTCGGCATCTTCGCATTGTACTTGCCGGCCCAGCCGCCGACCTTCTGGTTCGCGGCGACGGCGCGGGCGTACTCCAACTCGGCCTGCGCATCGGCGAGTGCCTTCTCGGCATTCGCCACGTGCTGGTCAGCCAGGGCCTTCAGCTCTTCCTTGGCACCAGGCGCGCCGGCCTTGACCTGCGCAATGGCCCCGTCGAGGTCCCCCATCGCGCTCTTGTGCGCCTCGGCAGCGACCTTCGCTTGGTCCTGCCGGAGAGCCAGCGCGGCAATGGTCCCCACCGCCGCAGCAATGACAATGCCCCATGGACCACCGAGGAGGCTCAAGGCGGCACTGAGGCCAGCCGACGCCAGCGCCGCCGTGCGCTGTGCCGCCGCGACCGCGAGGATGGTGGCGTTCAGGGCGGTGATCCTGCCGGCGGCCGTGACCGCCGCCGCCGCCGTAGACGCCAGCGACGCGGCCAGAGGGCCAAGCACGATGCCGGAGGTGACCGCACCGATCGCGACGCCGATCGCGAGGATCTCCGTCTTGTACTTCTCCAGCGCGGCAGCCCCTTCGAGGACGCCGGACTTCAGAGCGACCTCGATCTTGAGCGCCAGCATGTCGAACATCTTGGCGACCTTGGCCGCCTCTTTCGCTACCTCATCCGACATGATGAGGCCGAGCCGCCGGGCCTCTTCGCGCGCCTGCGAGATCGCTCCGATCCCCTGATCCATGAAGCGGAGGAACTGCTCGCCGCCGGAGCCGCCGAAGATCTCATCGGAAATGCGGATCTGCCCCGCCTTGCTGAAGCGCTTCATCTTGTCGATGATCTCTTCGAACAAAGCGGCGGGATCCTGCAGCTTCTGTTTCAGATCGGCGGCGGTGTAGCCGAGGCGCTTGAACGCCTCCTCGCTCGATCCCGCGCCGGTGCGGATGAACTCATCCGCCCGCAGCTGCATTTCCTTCAGGCCATCGGTCAGCGCATCCACGCCGACGCGGGCCTGTTCGGCGGCAAACTTCAGCTCCTGAAAGGGCTCGAAGGCGACGCCGGCCTTCTGCGCCTCGGCCGCGAGATCCGCGACGGAGGTGGCCGCCGCCTTCAGCGTCGTGATGGCGCCGGCAATGCCACCGCTGGCGATGATGCCGGCGCCGCCGAGCGCCTCGAAGGCGGAGCTGATCGAGGCCGTGGACCCGTTGAAGTAGTTCTTCAGGTTCACCGCGTTCTGCTGCGCCCGCTTCTCGATCTCCAGAAAGCGGCGGTTCGAGACGGCCTTCGCCTTCTCGAAGTTCTTTTCGAAATCGCGGATCCGCGCCTCAAGGGCAACGACAAGACGTTCCTCTTCGCCGGCCATCAGTCCACTCCCCGCGCAATGGTGCGGATCTCCAGGCCGCGCCTGCGGCCGAGTTCCTTGATTTCCTTGATGTCGTACCCCGCCCCGTCGAAGCGGATGCGGTCCAGCAGGGTCACGCCGGCGAGCCAGCGGATGCGGAAGATCGTGGCCGTGTCGCCCTGCAGGCCGGAGCCCTGAAGGAATTCCGATGTGCTGGACTGGATGAGGCTCGCCCACAGGGTTGCCACGGGCGCCCATGTGGTGGTGAGCACGCCATCGGCGTCCCGCGCCTCGGTGCCGCGCTCGATCGTGACGCGCCGGTCCATCTGCCCCGCCTTCACCGCGCCACCTCCACCAGGCTTTCGACGGTGACCACGCCGTGGGAGGTTTCCCCGTCCGGATCACGCAAGAGGCGGACCGACGACACGATGGCCGTCACGGCCCGGTGCCCCCCTTCAAGCGGCAGCGTCGCGCCCTCCACCGCCGCCACGATGCTGTCCGCGATGTCACGGGCGAGCGGCGCGCTCTTCGTCCAGACGTGCAGCGTGGCGTAGAGGCGCCGCTCGCGGCCGCAGAGGGATTGCGGCTCGCGCACTGCCTGCCCTTCTCCGAACAGGATCGAAGGGAAGCGCTGCGGTGCGCCGTCCCCATCGATGATGTTGGCGGCAGGCACCAGCGCGAGGAGGTCCGGCTCCGCGACGAACCGCGCGAGGAGCGCCCGTTGCAGGGCGCGATCCGGCGCCATCAGGTGGCGGAAGCGTGCACGACAACCACGTTGGAATTGATCTCCAGCGTGGACGTGAGCTTGATGATGGCGTTCGCCTCATCCGCCTGATCATTGGCCGACATCACCAGGGCAGCGAAGTACCGCATAGAGTTCTTCGGGGAAGCGCCGGCGGACGGCTTGTCAGCAAACTCGATCTTGAACGAGTAGCTGTCGCGGGCTGCCGCTGCTGCGCGCAGCGCGAGCTGGCCCGCATCGGCATAGTCCGAATTCATCGTGACTTCCATCGAGCCCGCATTCTTCGTGCCCTTGGCCTTGCGGGTCCGCCCACGGCTGAGAACGTTGGAGGTGATGAGCTCGGAGGTGTCACCGAACGACCCGATGCTCTCCACCTCGCCGATCTCGGTCCAGACCTCGGCCGTGAAGTCGGCGGACGTGAAGTCCGTGGCGCCGGGCACCTTGACGGCCCCGATATAGATCTTCGATCCGCTCGCGCTGAAGAGTGCCATGGTGCTTGCTCCTAACCTTTGGCTGTGAACATGGCGTCGAAGGCCGCCGCAGTGAGCGGCGCCTGCGGCGCGGCTTCCTTCCGCCCGCCGAACAAAGCGGCGAGCATGTCGATCCGCCCCTCATGGGCAGCGGCGATCTGCGGAATGGGCGTGGCGAGGGCGACGGCCGGGGTCCAGCCCAGCCAGCCAGTCGCGGCCTTGAAGAGCCAGGCGTGATAGTCCGCGTGGCTCATGCGTCGAAAGGGCGAGCCTCCGGCCTGTCTTCCGCCTCCGCCTTCGGGCTGCGCCCGCCATTGGCCAGCAGGATCACGAACCGGATCAGATCCGGCGCGATGTTCATGACGCCGGCGGCATAGACGCGGGCATCAAGATCGCCGGGAGCCGACAGGCCGATGCCGGCCCGCGCCACGTCGATTGCCGCCGGCAGGTCATAGGCCTCCAGCTTGTCGATCAGCGCCCCGAAGCTCTGGTGCGCGCGGCAGAGCGCCATGGCGGCGCCGAGGGTGGGCGCCAGGGTGAAGGCGTCGCCGCCGAGGGAAAGGCTCACGTGGCCGTCGAGAAGGTCTGTCATTTGGCGTCTTTCACCGCTTTGCGAATGGCCCGCTTGATGGCCGAGGCAAGCTTCTTCCGGTGCAGGCGGAAGGCTGGCCAGAAGAAGGGTTCGGCCTTGGTGCCGGGGTGGCGGGTGCCCGCGAAGAGGCCCCGGTTTTCGTGGGGAGCGGTCCCGAACTCCACCAGGTGGGCGTAGCGCACCTTGGTGTTGCCGGCGGTCACGAGCACCTGCAGCTCGGGCACCACCTGCCGCCCGCCGGGCTGGGAATAGGGCGGCGTCGTGGACCCGCCCGGCGTCACGGCGATACTTTCTTTGAGGTCGCCGTCATCGACGGGCGCGAGTGCGCGCATGTCATCCGCGAGCGCACTGCCGGCCTTCAGAAGGGCCGGCTGCACCGCAGCCCGTACATTCTGCGGGATGGCGTTGAGCTGCCGGTTGAGACGGGCAAGCCCGTTGTCCACCTTCGCCACGCTACACCCGCACCCGGCGGAACCCGGCCGTGAGGCGGTTCGCGCCGAAGGGAAGGTCGGAAGCGGAGACGCCGACCGTCACCGCTTCCCGGTTCTCATAGAGGTGGCCGACGATGAGGAGCGCCGCCCGGCGGATCGCGGCCGGAACATCACCCGGCTCGCCATACCCTGCCTCGAATGTCACCGAGACCGCATCGTCGCGGGGATAGGTGGCAGGCCAGGACTGGCCATAGGCGAGCTTCAGATAGGGGTCGGCGGCACCGTTCAGCACCCCACCATAGACTTGTGCCGCCAGCGGGCGGGAGACCCCATCCGATCCCCAATAGGTCACGGAGGAAACCGCCCGCACCGGCGCGAGGGGCAGGCGGATGACGCCGCAGGCGGGGAAGCACGGCAGATCCTGCCGCCACACCTGCGTCACCAGCGCCCGCCCCAGCTCGCCGCTGTACCCGTCCAGCAAGCTTTCCGCCGCCGCGATCAGATCCTCGATCAGGTCATCATCGTCGGGCAGGTCCACCTTCAGGGCGAGGCGTGCTTCGGCGACGGTCAGGAGCGCCGATGTGGGAGCGGTCACCCGCACCGGCGCGAGCACGTCAGGCCTCATCGGCCGCATGCCGCGCCAACGCCGCCTCTACAATGGCGGAGCCGTCGAGGCGGGTGTCATTCATGTCCGGCTCGCCCACGGTCGGCACGAGGCGCAGCAGCTGGACAGGGACGACCTCTTCCGGGGCAGGAGCCTCGGGGGCGGGGGCGACCTCTTCGGGCGCCGGGGCCTCGGGGGCGGTGATCTGGTTTTCGTCGGTCTCGGCCATCTCGATCCTCCTGATTGGGCCGGCGGCGCCGGAGCGCCGCCGGAACGCATGACCGACCTCAGGCCGCGATCTTGAGCGCCTTCATGGGCTCCGGGTTCTGCACCCCGCCGCCCACGCGCTTGCGGGTGTAGAAGCCCACATAGGGCTTGTTCGTGAGGGCATCGCGCAGGATCGAGATGCCGACGCGGTCCACCACCAGGTAGGTGGCGGCCATGTCGCCGAAGAGCATGGCGATGTTGTCCGCGGCCACGCCCGGCATGTCCGGCACATCCACGATGGCTTCTCCGGCGATGGTGGAGGGCTGGCCCGCCACATAGGACGGCTGCCACAGATAGTTGCCCTGACCATCCTTCAGCTTGCGCACCGCCGAGCGCGTGAGGCGGTTCATGTACATCTTCGCGCCAGGACGGAAAGCATCCGGGAGCGCATAGATGAGATCGATGATGCCATCCGCGGTGACGGCCGCCGCCGCCCCGGAGTTTTTCACCTCGATCGCCCCCCACGGATGCTTCGCCGCGTTGGCGCCGCCGGTCACATAGGTGAGGATACCGAACGGCTTGTTGGCGCCGTCGCCGGACAGAAAGGCGATGTTCTCCTGACGGGAGAACTCGGTGTCCACCTCGCCCGCGAGCCACGCTTCGATATCGACTTCCGCGTCTTCGAGGAGCGTCTGCGACGCGAAGGGGAAAGCGTACATCTCGCCGGGGGTGAAGGTCAGGGGGGCGAGCTGCGGGGTGCTGGTGGCGGGCCGGGCCGCCGTCTCCCCGACCCAGCCGGAGCCGACCGAACGGTCATTGAAGACCTTGGTGAAGCCGGCCACGGAGATGCTCTGCACCTGCGCATTCTGGCGAATGGGCGAGATCTCCTTCAGCTTGCCGGTGATGGTGCGGTCCCACTCCACTGGGGCGAGATAGCCGCCGTCCGCGTTGGTGCCGACCGTCATCGCCGCACGCGGGCCGGAGCGGTTCATGGCCTTGATCTGCGTCTCGCCCTCGCCCTCGCGGAAGAAGGCCGCCCACGCGGTGCTGTAGGCCGGATCCGTGGGCGCGGGCCGATGGTCTCCGGCGCTCGCCCCGGCGGCGGCCTGCTTGGCCACGATGTCATCGAGCGCCTTCTGTGCCGCCTCGATCGCCAGATCGATCTTCTCCAGCTTGGCGGTCACAACGGTGTCTTCGGCCTTGCCCTTCAGCCTCTCATCGTTGGTCTTCTTGTACTCCTCGAAAGCCTCATTGAGCTTGGCGAGGATCTGCGCCGGGTTGCTGGCGTCGGCACGCGGGGTCGCGTGGACGGCGCGGGGAACGGGGACAAGCGCGGTCGCGCCCAGGAGGGCGGAGGTCGAAACGTGGTGCATGGCGAAACCTTTCAGGATTTCAGGTTGGCAAGGAGGGCGGCCGCGAGGCCGGTCCAGTCGTCGCCAGCGCCCGGCGTGGCGTCTTCAGGGGCAGCGCCCGGCGTGCCCTTGATCTTGGAAATGCGGGTGCGTGCCTGCGCGCGGGTCATGCCGCCAGACACGAGGGTCAGCTCCAGCGAGCGAAGTTCATTCACGGCACGGTCGGATGCGCGGGCGACATCGTCCACCTTCACCGCATCGGCCGGCAGGAGGCCGTCCGCGAACCCGCGCTCGATTGCGATCGAGCCGGACATATAGGTTTCGGCGTCCATCCACTTCGCGATCGCTGCGGCATCCTGCCCCGAGCGCTGCGCGTAGAGGTCGGCCATCGCCCGATCGAAGGGCTCCAGCCAGTCGGCCACCTCGCGCATGTCATTGCGGTTGCCGGCGGCAACGACCCACGAATTGTGGATCATGATGAAGGAGGCCGCGCCGACCTCGATCCGATCCCCGGCCATGGCGATGAGGCTCGCGGCCGAGGCGGCCCAGCCCATGACCTTGACCGTGATGTCCTGCGGATGCTCACGCAGCACATTGTAGATGGCGAGGCCTTCGAACACGTCGCCGCCCGGCGAGTTGATCTGCACCTCGACGGGGCGGTCACCGATGGCGCGCAGCTGCTGCGACACCTTCTTCGCCGTCACGCCGCCGCCGCTCCAGAAGTCCTCTCCGATCATGTCGAACATGGTGATCACGTTGTCGCCGGGGGCGAGCGCCCGCACGCCGGCCGCGTCCTCGCCCCACCGCTCCAGGGCGGCAGGCGAGGTGAACGCCTGCACCATGCGCTCGGCGGGGATCGGCATGGCGCCAGGGCGCGCCTTTGCCATGATCCGGCCCATGCAGCAGGCCGGCTTACGCTGCAGTCGCATTTCCCTTGCTCCCTTGATCTGCCGAGCCGCCGGCCATCACGTGCGGCGGCGCGTCGCGCTCCGGTAGATCCAGCACGTCGCGCACCTCATCCACCCACATCCACGGCGCACTGCCGCCGGCGCCGAGCGCCTTGGCGAGAAAGTCCGCCTGATCTTTCATCGACCCGCGCAGCAGCGCGCCCGCGTTGAACTTGACGGCCATTTCGTCCGCCTCGGCCTCGGTCAGCAGCGTGCGCTCGCAGGCCTGTTGCCACGCCTCGAACCATGGGTTGAGTGCATAGGTGACAAAGAATTGGCCGAGGGCCTCGATGCCGGAGCCCCAGCTCGTCTCATCGAGCATGAGGAGCGGACGCGGCACCCCTGTGATCCGGCCGATTTCCTCGATCTGCATCTTGCGGATCTCGATCATCTGCGCGTCCCGCGCCGTCGAGGAGATCGGCACATACTTCATCCCCTCTTCGAGGATGAGGTTGCGCCCCGCCTTGTCGGCTCCCGACTTACTGTCAAGGCTCTCCTGCAGGCGCGCATACGCCTCCAGTGAGAGGCGCTCGGGATGCTCCAGCGCGCCGCCCACCATCGTGCCGTTGCGCATCATGCGGGCGGCGGCGAGCTCGGCCGCGAGCGCGATGCCCACCGCCTCGGCCGCCTGTTTCACCAGCGAGAGGCCGGAAATGCCGTCGAGGGTAATCCCGCGCAGATGCAGGATGTCCCGCGCGGGATAGCGCACGGCCGCGCCCTTCACGGGCCGGTAGACATAAGACACCGACCAGTCCGCCCCTTGCTCCGGCGTCACGAGGTCCGGATCCAGCGGCACCATCTGCGTTGGGGTGAGCGCTCCGCCGGCGCGCAGGTTCGGGCTGCGGACCACAAGCGCATAGCCGTTGCCCTTCACCAGGGCGCGCAGCTGCATCAGGACGCGGAAGTCAAACGCCGTCTGCCACGCATTCGGCCGGCGATGCAGCAGCCGGTACAGCGGATGCGTGTCGCGCTTCTTCTTCGTGGTGTTGTCGATCAGGTGCAGCGGCAGCATGCCGATGCTCCCCGAGATGAGCGACACCGCGCGGAACATGGCCGGGTTCTTCAGCGCCTTGTCCACGTTGACGTGGATGCCCGTCGCCGTCTCCGACACGCCGAACCGCAGCAGCTCGGAAATGAGCGGGTTCGCGACGGCGCCGCCTTCCGCGCGCGCCCGGCGGCGGAACACGTTCCAAATGTTCATGCCCGCCTCACACCATGAGAATGCCGCGGCTCTCGTAGACCGAGAGCCCACGGGCAACCGGATTGCGGCTCACCATGTCCACCGCATTGAAGAAGGCCATGAGCGGGTCGATCTTCGCCGAGGCCTTGCGCTTCGTGATGTAGATGTTTGAGCCCCGGTGTTCGGCCATGGCGTTGCCGACGCACCAGTTGAACAGCCCCGAGCCGCAATGCTTCAGCGTGCCGTCCGCGAGCTTGCGCTCGGCCGCAAAGATCGCCGAGGACAGCTTGTAGCCCTGCGACACGCCAAGCACCTGCGGGTGCACGATCTCGTGCTCGGACAGCGCATCGAGGAGCGTGATGGCGAGCGCCGGATCAAGGCCGATGGCGCCGGCCTGCGGCAGAAGGCCCGCATGCTTGAGGCGCAGGATGATCGCCACCACCTCGGCGATGTCCTGCGTCACTTCCTTGCACACCACCAGGTCGCCGGCCTTCTCGAAATCCCGAAGCGTCTCGGCAATTTCCTTGTGACGCTCGAAGAGCTTCGGCTGTGCCCAGGCGCGAGCCCAGGCGCGCCACTGGCGCGTCACCTTGTGCCGGCCGGCCACGGCGAGGCCGAACAGGTCATCCATGCCGCCGATGTCGCCGCCCACCACCGCCACATCCGATGTCGCAATGATGCTATCGAGCGTGATGCCGGGGTCCGCCGCCTGAGGCCAGAAGTCCGCGCCGATCCAGCGGTCATTGTGCATGGCCATGCCGATCTGCACATTGAGGTGCTGGGAGGCCCATTCCTGCGCGGCCTGATCGCCCTTCTCCTGCGCGGTGCGCCATTCCTTGGCGAGGCGCTCGATCGTGAGCGAGCGGCCGAGATTGGGCAGCACCATCGGCCAATTCTTGGGATCCGCCCACGGCTTGCCCTCTGCCGTCTGCATCTTCTCCGAGAACTCATAGAGAATGGGGAGCATGCGCACCCCTTCGGCAATCGTCCCGTCGCGCACACCGCGGGCATAGGTCAGCTCATCCTTGAACACGCCGGCCGGCGGCGTCGCCGATTGCGTGGTGATGATGATCAGGAGGCTTTCGGGGTTCGTGATCATGCCGCCGCGGATCTGGCCGAGAACGCGGCTGGCGTAGCTCGCTGCCGCCATCTCGTGCAGTTCGTCCACGATGGCAAAGGCGGGGATAGAGCCGGTGACCACCTTCGGGCTAAAGCTCGTGATCTTCAGCTTCACGTTTCGCTTGACCCCCGTGATGGGATCCACATGGAGATCAAGGATCGTCTTCTTGTGCTCGATCACGTCGAAGCGGCGCTTCAGATAGGGATCGAGCGCGATCATGGCCGCCGCCTGCGCGAAGCACTTGTCGGCCACCTCCTGCGTCGGCCCGACGATGACCCCTTCCACGTTGGGGCGCTGGTTGAGCTGCAGGGCCAACAGGCCGAGCGCGGCGGCGTTTGTCGTCTTCCCGTTCTTCTTCGGCACCAGGTTGAAGATCTCGCCGACGAAGCGTTCGCCGGTCACTGGATCGATGGAGCCGAAGGCCGCGCGCACGATGTCCCGCATCCACGGCCCGGCCACCTCCGCCATGGTGGGCGTGCCGGGGATGTCAGGCACCCGCAGCTTGTCGAAGAGGGCCACCGCACAATCGGCGAGCACCGGATCCAGAGGCAGGGACGGAATGGGCGTGAGTCCCTTCCGCAGCCTGTCTTCCCAATCGAGGCAGGCGAAGGACAGCGCGGTCAATGCTGCCGCCGGCCTTCGAGACGCGCATAGATGTCGCCGTAATCGTCGGGGACGGCTTGGGCATCTTGGACGCGCTGTTCTTTCTTGCCCAAGGCCGGCGCCTTCGCGTCGTCGTCATCATCCCCGCGAGGATGGTTCCGGGGCGCCAGCGGACCCGCCCCGTCAAGCCGCTCCAGCAGCAGGCGGACGGACGGGGTGTGTCCCTCGCGCGCCTTGTGCACGAGCACGTCCAGCAGCATGCCCCGGATGTGCACCGCGCCGTCCATCAGCTCGCGGGAAAAATGTTTGCGCAGGGTCTTCTCATCGATCCCCATGTTCGCGGCGATGGCCTTGTGGGTCCAACCCTCCGCGACGCGCACCATTACAAACTGTTGATTTTCCTTGTCTTTCCTGAAGCTCGGTCGGCCACGCCGATCCCGAATGGGCTCGATCGCATTCCCGAATAGATCACACGGGGCGGCATCAGGGGCCGCCCCGCCCGATTTCTCATCAGCCAAGGAAAAAATCTCCGAATGGGGGGGCCGCGGGTCCCGGCGGGAGAGGGGTGGGGCGTTTTGACCCCCCTCCCCTCCTCGCCAGACCACGGCTTACAGGTGTGTTTTTAGGCATCGCCCGCGCGGCGGCGCGGCGGGCGGGTATCAGCGGGCGCGGCGCTCGGCCGATTGCTTCGCCCCGTCGTGGCAGGGCTTGCACAGCGTCTGCAGGTTGCCCTCATCCCAGAACAGCACGGGATCCCCACGGTGCGGGCGGATGTGGTCGCACACCAGCTGCCGCCTGTTGGAGATCACCTTCCCGCAAGCCGGCATCTGGCACCCGAAGAGGTCGCGCGTGAACACCCGCTCGCGCACCTGTTGCCATCGGGCCGACTTGTACCAGGCGCGCCAAGGCGCCTCGGCTGCGCGCTGGCGGCTGCGCTCGGCTTCATCTGCGCTCTGTGTCGGGAGACGGCTCGGGGTGGCAGGCAGGCGAGGCGGCGCGGATTGAAGGCGCGGCATCGTTCCCCTCTAACGCAAGAGCCCCGCGCGGCGAATACCGGCGGGGCTCTCTCGAAACCTGTTTATCTGTGGATGAAGGTAGTCAAATTTTCGTCGCATGGTCAAGCACCAATCTGCGCCGACCGAGGCGAGTGACGCCTTCAGATATCCCGGAAGGATTTTCGTTTGTTTTTATGAGATATTTTTATGTCTAACCCGTTCTTTGCTTCAAATTCACGTATTTTTTCTTCTATCATTTTCTTTCGATTTGAATTAAATGGAATTCCAATTTTTTTACTACCTGCGTTGCACTCAAATATATTTATAAAAAAACCATATAATGTTATTCCATCAATATCACTAATTTTCCTTTTATTATATGACAGTATTTCATTTGCATGAATAACACGAATTTCTTTCTGTGAATATACCCATATGTAAGACGCAGATGTGTGCAATAGCATGTATTCGCATTTTTCTATAAGTTTATTATCTATTGAGGCGGGCATTTTCTTTGCTTGTATTATTAGCGATTTATCAAAACTACCGGGACCATTGGTTGATAATGATAAAAACAGATCTGCACCAATCCAATATTCGTCAGATTCGCCACCGCGATCTTTAATATCCTGTTTTTCAATTGCTATTTCAGTTTTTCCAAGCTGCATATTCCTACTTATTGTCTTTAGCCGCTCAGCAATGCTAGCGGTTATTTGATGTTCTTGAGTATAAGAGTATTCCTCTTGCACAACGTTATTTGCCTCGGAAGCCAGAATTCTTGATATTGTTTTTTGATCTCTCGTTAGTGCCATTTTTCAGTCCGAGTCGAAAAGGAGTCACCGTTTAGATCTTAGTTCATAGTCATCCATAATTTCTAACATGCTTCAACCCAAAGCTACTCAATATAGGCGAGCGCCGGCAGGAACCACGGCTCCCGAGGTGCTGCAGGAGCGAGGGGCTGGCTCCCCTCCAGCCGCCCCGCAAGCTCGCCGGCGAGCACCACGAGCGCCTCCCACCACACCACATACTGGGCCCGGCTGAACTCCACCAACGCGGGATCGACCTTGTGCCGGAGGCAGCAAGCGACGGGCCGGCGATCCGTGCCGAGCATCACGCGCACTCGCCCGCGCCGATCCGTATCCGCCACCAGCGCCTCGGCCTCGATCCCGTGCCACGGCGGGCGGCTCCCGCCCTTCGCATGCGCGACCACAAGGGCGAAGGCCTCGGCCGGCAGGCGCAGCACAGCGTCATGGATCACAAGCGCATCGTCCTGCGCTGTCGCACCCATGGCGACCACGAAGCCCGGCGAGCTGTCCACCCGCACCCCGAGCGCGGCGAAATCCAGCATCGCATGCGTCGCAGAGCGGAACGACGGCCCGGCCTCGCCCCAAGCGACATCCATCAGCCCGGCCATACGGTCCACGCACTGCACCCGATAGGCCCAGCCCACGAGCGCTTCGATGTCCACCCCCTCGGCCATGTCCCTCTCCCTGCCCTACCTGCCCCACCTCTCTCTCAAAAGAAAAGAGAGGTGGGGCGCGATAACCCGTTGATACGAAAGGCGGCGCCCTACCTGCCCCACCTGCCCCACCTTTCAGCGCACTTTCTGGAAGATGCACTTCGTCCCCTCTGCCCATCCAAATCGGCCTGTTGCGCGCAGGCGCGCGCGTACGTGTGAGAAAAGGTAGGGCAGGTGGGGCAGGTAGGGCGCGACCTTATAAATCAATGCGTTATCGCGCCCCACCTCGCGCCCGCGCCCCACCTCAAGGTAGGGCGCGGGCCTATTCAATGTCGTCGGGATACTCAGGGGCGGGCGCGGCATCGTCCGCCTCCCAATCCATCTCCTGCCCCATCTCGCGCCCGAAGGCGGCGCGGCAGGCATCGAGAGAAGGCAACAGGTAGCACCACACGCGCTTCATCTGCGCCGGCGAATACTCGATCATCCGCTTCGCCCGCTTCAGGCCCGGCAGCATCTTCGTTAGCTTGATGCCAAACCCGGTCGGATCGCTCTTGCGCCGCACCCCGAGCTTGTCAGACCACGCCACGTAATCGTCGAAGAGCGTGGCGCAGGGCAGCGCCTCGACCCACCGTTCTGCCCCCGCCGTCGCGGCGCCGGCCTTGAGCCGGTCCAGGAGCCAGCCCTCCACCGTGTCCAGCGAGCGCATCTTCTGTTCAAGCAGCGCCTTCGTCCGTGGGATCTTGCGCAGGTCAACCGTTGCGAGGTCGAAGGCAAGGAGATCGTGCAGCAAGGCCTCCCGCCCACCTGCATCAAGCTCCTGATCCATCTCGCGGAAGTAATCGATGTTCTGCGCGCAGCGTGGGTTGATATCGAGGACACAGAAGCGGCGCTCATCCTTGCCCGCTGGGATGACCCAATCCTCATTCGATGTCATGATCAGCCGGACATAGTTCATGATCCGGATGGGATCGATGCCCTTTGCTTCGATCATTTGGAATTTCGAGGTGACAAGGCCCTTCAATCGACCTTCGGCCGCCTTGTCGCCGGCCCACACGGCCTCTTCCGCCTGCAAGAGTAGGCAGGTGGCCATGTGTGCATTGAACTGTCCTACCACGTAGCGGGGATCATCCACGGCGAAGTAATGGGAGGAGGCTAGCGAACCCATGACCTCCCCCACCTTCGTCTTTCCGGTGCCCATCTTCCCGCGCATGACGATCGCGGTACCGATCCTCTCGCGGGGCCGCTGCACCAGATGCGCGAACCATCCCCACACCCACCGGAATAGTTGGGGGTCTCCCTCACACACATTGTTCAGCAGGTGATCGCGGAAGATGGCATAGGAGCCCTTCTTCCTCGGCTTCACTGAAAAGCCGCGCCACAGGTTCAGATAACCGGGCGTGCTCTTGGCGCCATCAGGGTTCGGAAAGAACTCGATCCCCCTATACTGCCGCCGCTTGGGGTGGTTGAACCATCTTTTGGCATGCGTCATCCCCTTCACCTTGCCATCGGGGGAGACTGTTTCGGTGTAGGTGTTGGCAAGCCACTGGTGAAATGCCTCGATCGTCAGGATACGAAGCCGTTCGTCTATGGGCGCTATGGCTTGCTCCTGCACCATGACGGCGCGCGACCCCATCAGCACGAGGCTCCACTCCGCATTCAGATCGTCAATGTCGAAGCCGCAATCGCGCGCTTGCCGCACCTCACCGCCCGCGGCTTCCGGGCCTTCCTCTTCTTCCTCGCCTTCGGCCGCGTCGCCCAACACTGCGGCATCCAGCGCCGCCGTCATGGCGTCCAACTCGGCCTTGTTTGCCGGAGGCGCCCACTCCTCCCCATCGGGCTCGGCCGAGGGCGGTACGGGCACCGCCCCATCCGGGAGGGGCGGCTCCGGCGCACGGGTGCCGCCGAAGGAGCGCCGCCGCTCCTCGGCCTCGCGCGCAACCTCATCGAGGCGGGCGATCACGTCCGCCGCGTCGCCGGCTCCTGTATCGAGACCCCGCCGGATGTCTCGGGACACGCGGTTGCGCCCGTCCTCTCGCATCAGGCCGTTGGCGTCGGCTCCATCCTCCAGGGCGGCGAGTGCCTCGCGCTCGGAGATCGCGCCGGCGGCGACGAAGCGCCCCAGCTGGCAGGCGGCCGTGAACAGCGCCGTGCCGCGTGTCCCCTGCGGGGCGCGGGCGAGATCCGCCGCGATCCGATCGAGGGCCGCACGGGCATAGCGGCGCTTCGCCTCCTCGCCCGGCCTGTCGGAGGCAAGCACGCGCGCCGGCCCGCTGTCGCGGGGGGAGAGGGCCGGGCCATCATGGTCATGCCGATGCAGCTTGCGATCAGCGATCAGCTTCAGGAGCGCGGGCGGCACGTCCGGCGCCGTCTCCGGGTCAAAGGGCTCGCCCTCCCACCGATAGGCGTTACCGTTCGCCAGCACGCTCGGCGGCAGGATCACATAGCCGCCGTCACAGCGGATATCGATGTTCTTCAGCCCAGGTGGGTCATTGGGGAAATGTGCCCCCTCCGGCCGGCGGAACCACAGGTGCCGGCCGCCCGATTGCGTGATGGTGCGCGGGCCGGCCGGCAGCGGGCCGCCGAGCACCTCGGCGAGGCGCGCCTCTACTGCCTCGACGCTCTCGCCCTTGGGATCGAGATCCACCACATAGCCGCCAGCCCAGCCGGGAGCCATACCGATCAAGGCATTGGGCCACCTCGCCCACCATGCGCGGATCTGCGCTTCGTCCGTGGTGGCCTTCAAAGGCCAGCCGGTGCCCTCGATCGGCTTCCCGTCCGGACCCTTGTCCGCCACCACCAGAGGCCGCTTCGAGCGCGGCTTATCAGGGTGAGGGTCGCACGGGAAGATCCGCCAGCCGAGCACAAGGGCGTAGTGCAACGCAGCTTCGAGCATGGTCACAGGCCACACCCCGCTTCGCAAACCATATTCACGCCGCCACCCGCTCAAGAAAGCGCACGCGTGCCAGCGTCACGATTTCGATCCGGTCCAGTGTCAGAGGCAGGCGCACCCCGCCCTCTGCCAGCACCAAGGGGCGAAACGGATGAAGCGTCCGCACGGGCCATTCCATCCGCTCGATCGGCGGCAATGGCCGCGTGGCATAGCAGGGCGCCCGGCGCATCAGCCCCCTCCCCGCTCAAGGCCGGCCAAGGCTTGGTCGAGGGTGGCAAGCTCGGCGATCGCGTGCTGAACGCGCTCGCGCAAGGCAAGGGCGCGCATCTCGGCCTTCGACACCTCGCCATCGTCCTCCAGCGCCTCCCCCAGGCGCTGCACGACACTGCCGACATCCTTCGCGATCTCGGATATGTGGCGATACCAGCGCCCCTTGCCGGCATCCCCGTGGGGCAACGGCACCAGCACGTGGCCCGCGAGCGCCGCCAGCGCTCGCGTCACCAGCGGTTCGCCGGCATCAGCTTCGAGATCCGCCACCACGTCCACGGGCACGAAGACGGCCTCCTTCGGGAGCCCGTATTTCGAGAGTGTCTGAAACCCTGTCCGGGTCACCGCCGCCGCGCTCTCGACGCCGCCGCAGGCTTCCACGAGGCGCCGCATGGCGCCCTTGAGGGTGAGATAGTCCGCCTCGCGGTGCGGACGCGCGAGCTTGTTCATGCTGCGCTGTTCTCGACAGTGCGGGCGCGCGGTAGAAGGAAGGCCCTCGCGAGCAGGAGATAGGGATGCAGAACTGGATGGTTCCGAAGACGGCTGACGAGATGGTGCGGATGAGCAGCGGCCTCGCCACCCTGATGCTCTACGTCGATATCACCCGCGCAGCACGAAAAGGCCAACTTGACGAGGCGCAGATTGACGAGATCGAGCGACGCATCCGCATCGAGATCGGCAAGGAGCGGAAGAATATCGGCCGGTACCCCTTCGATGTAGAGAAGGCGATCCTGCAGGCCGAGGCCATCTTTGACGAACATTGCAAGATAGCTCGCGACGCGCGACGCACCGACTGAGGTGCAAAGCTTTTGAAAGCATGCCTCTCCGGCCATCGTGCCGGCGGGGGCAACGTCAACATTTTGCGTGCTCATGCGAAACCTCCCACTGCATTCGCGGTGACCGCGGGCGATCCATCGGCCAAGCTGGCGTCATGACCCGCCGCCACCTCACCAGCCCCGCCCTCGACGCAGCTATCCGCGATCTGCGGAGCGCTTGCGAACGCATCGGCCTGCCCCCTGCCCGCCGCGCCGGCGCCGAGGGGCTCACAGGAAGGAGCGGAAAGGGGACGGAGCGCGCGCGTCATACGGCGGACTCCGGCGAAAGGGGACAGGGAGGGGGCCCGTAAATGTCGGGCCTCAGGACGTGGCGGGATACGCCTGTGATGCGTTCGATTTCGAGAACGCGCTCAGCGGGCACCTTATGCCAAGAGTACAGGGACTGATGCTTCACCCCGAGCTGACGGGCGAAGCTCTTGATACCCCCTGCGCGTTCGGCCAATTCGCGAATGGTGACTGTCATGGCCCAATGTAGGCACAGCCTACCTGCTTGGTCAACACCTACAGTAGGTGCAAGCGTGGTAGGTATTGGCTACCAAATGCTCATGCAGACGCTTGGTTCACGCATTCGCAGCGCGCGGGATGCAGCTGGCCTCACGCAGGATCAGATCGCTGACCATTTCAAAATTCGGCGCGTGTCGGTGACACAGTGGGAAGGCGACATCACCAGACCTGCAGTTGCCAAGCTGGGCGAACTCGCCCGTATTTTGAAAACGTCGCCCGAGTGGCTCATCGATGGCGTCGGACATGCGCCGGTCGCAGCCAAGCCCACACCTAGTGCAGCCGCCGCTCCAGCAAAGGCTGGCAGGAACGCTATTGGTGCATTTGCACCCGAGATCATTTCAGGTACTGAGCTCGTTGGGGTTCGCGATTTTCCGATCTACGCCGCTGCCGAAGGCGGCAAGGGCCACATGATTGTGACTTTCGAGGAGATTGAGCGCGTGAAGCGCCCCGCTGTCCTTGAGGGCGTTAAGAACGCCTATGGGCTGCTCGTCTCGGGCGACAGCATGAAGCCAGCCTACCGTCATGGCGACATGGCGCTCGTGCATCCCGGCTTGCCGCCACAGCGGGGCGAGGACGTGGTGCTTTTCGACCACCCGCTAACGGAACTCGAGGACGGCCAGGCCGAGGCTATCATCAAGCACTTGGTCGGGTGGACCAGCACGGAATGGCAGCTTGAGCAATACAACCCGCCTCGCGAATGGAGTGAGTTGAGGGCAAACTGGCCGACCTGCCATCGGGTCGTTGGAAGCTACAAACGTCGATAGACCTCGTCAATCGAACAGCTCTTGTTGCGACCACCCCGGGATTACCTCTAACACTCTGACAATTTCAATTTTCTGATCAATAAGTTCACCATTTTTATCATATGTGTATATTTCTTTTATTTCGCAACGGATAGCGTCGCCCGGCTTGATTACGACATTTCCTGAGCGGAAGCGCCCTATCCACTCCTCATCTAAAACAGGGGCCGACACCGAAGCCTTTCCATGCCTGAACTGCCACATCGTGTTCCCAAGATAGTCTGGCTTCCGAATTGTATAAATCCGCTCTGCCCGACCATATGAATCCCTAGTGGTAGTTTCTTCACCTGAGACTTCAGTTGGACTCCATGTAGAGCTCGTATTGAGCGAATATGACATTTCGTCTGTTTCAAATATAATTTTTTCGCTAGGACGGAGAATACGTTTTGCATCTTGAATTTTCTCAAGAGCCGACACAAGCTTGTCTCCATCGGCAAAACTGTAGTCCGGCAGATACCGAACATCGGTCTCTGAGGCTATTTTTTGCAGACCTTCTCTCAGATCGCTGATTTTGACATCCGCTCTGTCTTCATCGAGCCACTCAAGGGCGATATATTTGGCACGAACCAAATATTTACCGACTTGTTTTTTCCACTCAAGGTCTTTCAGAGCGTCATCGTCTACCGACTTTAAAAGATTTCGCAATAAAATCTTCAACGAGCCTCTTTCAACGTCTTCCAAAACCATAACCGGGTCGATGCCGGCGTCGATGGATATGGCAGCGGCACGATCAAATCGTTCCAACCCTTCGATTATGGCGCTTGCAGCATCGAAAATCCGCTTCGGGTTTGATGTCCCCTTCTCAAAATCAATTGTGATGGAAAAGTCCACTTCCTCAGGGGGCATTGGCGCAGTATCCGACGCTGTTATTTTAATGCCTCGGATCATAGCCCCGCTTCCTTACGCAACCGTAACGAGAGCCCCCACAACTTCATTGGGGACATGCCCATCAAAAAGGAGAATTACGGCATCATCCCAGTCGCCGGTCTCTGGGTCGCCAGACCGCGAGAATGCCACAACACCATCATTGTGCGCTCGCAGACGAACCGCCATCCGCCGCGCCTGGTCGGCGGACTGAGCAGCCTGCGGCTGACCATCCACCAGCCGCCCCCGCTTCGCGAGCTTATAGGGCACCACCACGAAGTACGTCACATGAGCCATCGTCTCCTCCCTGTGAGGCTGCGACACCCTGACTCAGCGATAGGAACAAATCAAGAACGTTCGCCACCTAAGTTGACTGTAAGCATTACCTACTTATCGAATTGACATGGAAGGTAGGCAATGCCTACTATAGCCGTCTCCACAAAGGACGCGGGCCATGCCTCTTATCGCCGAACGCCATACCTCCCCTAGCCGCAGCCTTGACCAGTTGGTCGCAAACCTGCGCGACCTCCACGTCTCGACGGGCGCGGCAACCGAAGACGATCTCGCGCGCCTCGGCTGGCGTACAGAGGACGTGAAGCGCCTCCTGCCCGCCGCACGCCTCCGCCTCGGCCTCATCGGAGACGTAGGCCATGGCTGAGGCCCTCACTTCAGCCAGCCAGACGGCGGCGATCCGCGCGGGCATGCGCCCGGCCGGCGCCCAGCCCGCGACCCTCCCGCACCTGCAGGGCGCCCTGACTTATCTCGTCGGCGGCGGACTGCACGAGGTCACCACCCTCACAGAAGCCGCCCACAAGCGCGGCGCCGCGCAGGTCACCTGCGACACGGACGTGATGCTCGCCCTCCTCATCCTCGCCGCCGAGCCGCTTCAGGCGCTCGCCGACGCGGGCAAAGCGGAGGGCCTTTGACATGGCCCAGCCCGTCTATTCCGCCCCTTGCGATCTTCAATGGCCGCAGTCCGGCATGTCCCCCGATGCGCTTCGCCGCATACCGCGCGACCCGGACGAAGCCCTTGCCATTTTGGGCGAACACCACGGCCAGCGGCTCCCCCGCCGCCTGCCGGTCGGCTTCGGCGACCCGCCCCGCGCCGAGGCGCGCTTCGCCCCCCTCTTCCTCGCCGGCGGGGCTCTCGCCGCGCTCTTCATCGTCCTCCTGCGGAGCCTCTAGCGCATGCGCCACGCCGCCGACATCTTCATCACCACTGCGTCGGGCCGGCGGTGGTACCTTCTCGATCCCCGCCCCGGCGACGTGCATTTCCGCGACATCGCCTCGCACCTCGCCAAGATCTGCCGTTTCGTGGGCGCGACAGGCCCCTTCTATTCCGTCGCGCAACACTCCCTGTTCGTTGCGGCGCAGCTGCCGCCGGGCCTGCGCGCCTATGGCCTGCTGCACGACGCGCACGAGGCCTATCTCGCGGACATCTCCACGCCCTTCAAAAAGGCGCTTGGCGCGCTCGGCGGGGGCGAGGCGCTCGCCGCCCTCGTCTCGCGCGCCGATGCCGCCATCCACGAAGCCGCCGGGCTGCAATGGCCGCCTCCGCCGGATGTGGCTGAGGCCGTGCACCAGGCGGACCTCAGGGCCTTCGCCACCGAATGGCGCGACGTGGGGCCGAGCCCGAACGAACCCGCGCCTGTGCCGTGCCGCCCGCTCGGCACCCGCATCCGCCCGCAGACGTGGCCGAAGGCCGAGGAAGCCTTTGTCGAAGAGCTGCGCATCCACCTCCCCGCCACCCTCCGGAGCGTCGCATGAACCCCGCCATCAACAGGCAGTTGCTGTCCTACGTCGAGCGGCTGGAGCGGCTCGAAGCGGACAAGAAGGAAATCGCCGCCGACATCCGCGACGTGAAGACCGAAGCGAAGTCGGCCGGGTTCGATCTCAAGTACATCGCCCGCGTCATGGCCTTGCGGCGCATGACCCCCGAAGAGCGCCGCAACGAGCGCGCCATGACGGAGATGTATTGCGCCGGCGTCGGCATTCTCGACGGAACGCCGCTCGGCGATGCGGCCCGCGATCGCATGATGGCGGACGATCCGAACGCGCCCCCGCCCGCCGCCGAGCCGGAGCCGGACAGCAGCCGCACCACGGCCGAGGCCCGCGAGGAGGGCGCGCAGGCGCACCGCGACGGCGCCCGCATCATCGATAACCCCTATACCGCCGGCGACCCGCGCCGCGCGTCGTGGGATGAGGGCTTCTGCGCCGCATCGGGCTCGGACGGGATGGATATCCCGGAAGCGTGGCGCCGCAAGCCGAAGGGCAAAGCAACCGCCAAGGCCGCCGCCGCGCCTGCCGCCACGCCCGCCGAGGAAGCTCCCGAGCCCGCCACGGATCCCGATCAGGAGGCCCTGCCCTTCGAGCCGCAGGAGCCGGAAGGCGCCGCCGCCGATGGCAAGGCCGCGCCCGCCAGTTCCGGGGATGCCGATCCGGCCACCCGCCTCGACGCGCTGGTGAGGCAGACGCGCAGCAAGGCGAGTGAGGCCAAGGCGAAGCCGGCCAAGGAACCCAAGGCGCCGAAGGCCACCAAGCCCAAGGCCCCGAAGGCGGCGGCGCCGCGCACGAAGCGCCGGCCGGCCGGAAACGGGGAGGCGCGCCCGTGAGCGAACCCGCCCGCCGCCCCCCTCGCCCTGACATCACCGCCGGCCTCGATCGGCTGGAGAAGTTCGCGCAGATCCTGCATCCCAAAGACGCGGAAGAGCCCATCCTCGCCGCGGCGCCGCGCATCGCCATCTATGAATGGCTCTTGGAGCTGAACGCCCGCGCAGAGCTGAAGAGCGTGGGGGTGAAACCCCGCGCCACCGCCCTCCTCTACGGCCCGCCCGGCACCGGCAAGACGACGCTCGCGCACCACCTCGCCGCCCGCCTCGGCCTGCCGCTGGTGGCCGTCCAGGCCGAGCGGCTCACATCCATGTATTCCAACGCCAGCGCGGCAAACCTCGGCGAGCTGTTCGATGCGCTGGCGCAGGTGCGGGGCAGCTGCGTCCTGCTGCTGGACGAAATCGATGCCATCGGCAGCAAGCGCATCAGCCACGAGGACTCTGCGTCGCGTGACCGCAACATGGTGCTCACCACCCTCCTCACCCGGATCGAGGGTTTCGAGGGCATCGCCCTCGCCGCCACGAACCGCAAGGAGGATCTGGACAGCGCCCTGTGGCGGCGGTTCGGCATGCAGATCTCGGTGGACCTGCCGGCCGCCGAGGAGCGCTTTGCCATCCTCAAGCGCTACGGGGTGCCCTTCGAGTTCGAGGAAGAGACCCTCGATCTTCTCGTGGACCTGACGGCGGGATCCTCCCCTGCCCTCCTGCGCCAGCTCATGGAAGGGCTGAAGCGCGCCATCGTGCTCGCCCCGCGCTTCCGCCGGCCGGTGGGCGATCTGGTGGAGGTGCTGCGCGGCGTCACCGCCGCCGTGGCGCCCCACCCGGAGCTGCGCCAACCGCCCCTATGGAAGAGCTTCGAGGGCCACGCGGAGGCGCTCGCCGCGCTGCCGTGGCCGCCGATCCGTCCGGCGAGGAAGGGAGCCGCGTGATGCGCAGCTCTGTCCTGACAGAGGAGAAGCTTGCGGCGAGCCTGCCGGCGAAGGTGGTGTCCGCCGCGCTCGATCATGCCGCGCGGCTGGTGCCCGGCAAGACGACGATCCCGATCCTCTCCAACGTGCTGATCGACGCCCGCCGCAAGGCGGACGGCACCGGTGAGCTTCTGGTGATCAGCACCAACCTCGATCAGTCCGTGACGCTGCGCGTGCCCGCCGAGGTGACGGCACCGGGCTCGGCCACCGTACCGGCGAAGATCCTCGCCGACACCATGAAGAAGGCGCCCGACAACGCAACGGCCACCTTCAAGGCAAAGGACGGCGAGCTGCACCTCTCCTATGGCCGCAGCCGCTTCCGGCTCGCCACGCTGCCGGCGGTGGACTTCCCGACCTTCGGCACTCCGCTCGATCCCGTGCCCCAGGTGGGCGAGGGCAAGGCGGTTTTCACGCTGGAGGCCGCCACCCTGTGCGACATGCTCGACGCGGTGGATGCCGCAATCTCGAAAGAGGTGACCCGCTTCTACCTGTGCGGCGTCTATCTGCATCGCCATGGTGACCGGCTCCGTGCCGTCGCCACCAACGGCCACGTGCTCGCTTTGCGCGAGGTGCCCGCGCCGGAAGGCTCGGAGGCCTTGGCCGGCGGCATCCTCCCGCCGGACCTCTCCCGCATCGCCTGCAGCCTATGGGCGAAGTCGAAGGACGTGCTGAAGATCTCCATCGACAAGTCGCGCGTCCTCATCGAGGGCGAGGCCGTGGCGGTGTGCAGCAAGCTCATCGACGGCACCTATCCGGACTATGAGCGCGTGGTGCCCAGGGGAGGCACGTCCGCGCTCGCCATGCCGGCGGCCCCTCTTGCCAGCGCCATCGAACGCATCGTCACGGTGGACACCGGCAAGACGCGCTCGATCAAGATGAGCATGGATGGGGGCGAGATATCGCTCGCCGCCCGCCACGAAGGATCGGCAGCCAGCGAGACGCTGGACGGCGCCACCGCCAGCGAGATCGCGGACGGCTACGCCATAGGCTTTTCCGCCCGCTACGCCCTCGACGCCCTGCGCTCCCTGCCGGGCGAGGCCGTCGAGATCCAGATGTCCACCCCCGGCGATCCCATGCTCTGGCGCAACCCGGCCGAGGCCGGCGCCCTGTGGGTCGTCATGCCCCTGAGAGTGTAACCATGGCCGGCGTCAACAAAGTCATCCTCGTGGGCCATCTCGGCCGCGATCCCGAGATCGCCACCACGCAATCCGGCTCGAAGCTGGCGACCCTCAACGTCGCCACCTCCGAAAGCTGGCGCGACAAGGCCACCGGCGAGCGCCGGGAGCGCACCGAGTGGCACCGCGTCGTCATCTACAACGATACGTTCGTGGGGGTGGCCGAGCGCTTCCTGAAGAAGGGCTCGCACGTCTTCGTTGAAGGGCAGCTCGGCACCCGGAAGTGGACCGACAAGCAAGGGGTGGAGCGCTACACCACCGAGATCGTCATGCGCCCCTACCGCGGGGATCTCGCCATCCTCGATCGGGCCGAGAAGGCCCCGGCGCCGGATGAGAACGCCTATGGCTCCACCCGCACCCGCGATGCCGCCCCGGCGCACGCCGATGGGGTGGATGACGAAATCCCGTTCTGAGGTGCGCCATGGACAAAATCGCCATCCTCGCCCCGGCGGTGCTGCCATGACGCCGTTTGAACGCACCCTCGGCATTGTCACCGAATATGAAGCCGCCGGCGAGACGAGCGCCGCGCGGATGCTCCTCTTCACCCGCATCGAGGATCTCTGCGAGGTGGCCGAAGCCGGCCGGCGGCTGGTGGAAGAGCTGACGGCTGCATGGCCGCTGATCGCCCGTATGGCGGCGGAAGACCAAGGGAGGGCTCGCGATGGCGCGGCATGACATTCTCCCGATCAGCCTGCCTCCGCGCGGCCTCTCCCGCACGGAGGCTGCGGCCTATATCGGTGTGTCCGCCGGCACCTTCGATCAGTTGGTGAAGGATGGCCGCATGCCGCCGGCGAAGAGGATCAACTCCCGCACGGTGTGGGATCGCAGGAAGCTTGACGCTGCGTTCGATGCGTTGCCCGATGGCGCACAGGAGGAAAACCGCGACGATCCGTGGGCACGGGTGGCGGTATGACGGGCGGCGCACCCATGATGGACCGGCTGCAATACGTCTATGAGGACATGGACCGCCACGGCAACGTGCGGATCTATGTGTGGCGCGGCAAGGGTCACAAGAAGATCCGCATCCGCGAGCGCCCCGGCACCCCGGAATTCCGCAAGGCCTATGACGAGGCGATCGCGCGCGCCTTCTCCCCCGTACCAATCGAACCGGAGGAGACGGAAGAACGGTCCCGCGACCGCACCCCGAAGCCCGGCACGTTCCGGTGGATGTGCATTCGGTTCATGGCCGAGAGCGCGGACCACAAGCGCGACAGCGCGCGCACCCGCCACGTCCGAAAACTCATTCTGGAAAGCATGTTCGAGGAGCCGACCGAGCCCGGCGCCAAGACCTTCTATGCAGACTTCCCCCTCGATCGACTCACGGTCAAGGCGATCCGCGTGCTGCGCGATCGCAAGCTCGCCGCGCCGGAAGCCGGCAACAGCCGAATCAAGGTGCTGCGGAAGGTGTTCAATTGGGCGATCGCCGATGAACTCCCCGGCATCACGGTCAACCTTGCCCGCGACGTGCCCTATTTCACGGCGGCCGGTAACGGCTGGCACACATGGACCGTGGACGAGATCGAGCAATATGAGGCGCGGCACCCCCTCGGCTCCAAAGCCCGTCTCGCGCTCGCGCTTCTCCTCTACACCGGAGTAAGGCGCTCCGATGTGGTCCAGCTCGGCCGCCAGATGATCAGGAACGGATGGCTGCGCTTCACGGAGATGAAGGGCCGCCGCCACCTCGTGAAGGAGCGGGAGATCCCCGTGCTGCCGCAGCTCCAGGCGGTCATAGACGCCACGCCCGGAAGCCACATGACCTTCCTCGTGACGGAGTTCGGGGCGCCCTTCAGCGACGCCGGCTTTGGAAACTGGTTTCGCGATCGGTGCGACGAAGCCGGCCTGCCGCAGTGCTCGGCCCACGGCCTGCGCAAAGCCGGCGCCACGATCGCCGCCGAGAACGGCGCGACCGAGCATCAGCTCATGGCGATCTATGGATGGGAGAGCCCCAAGCAGGCCGCCCGCTACACCAGGAAGGCGAACCGCAAGCGCCTCGCGGGCGACGCCATGCACCTCGTGGCGCCGACCAAAGAGTGAACAAATCTTTCCCACTCTGCCTTACCCACCGTGTCCAGTGGGAAAGATAAAGCGAAAAGCCTAATGATTTCAGTAGCTTAGGAAATGGATGGTGCCCAGGGGCGGAATCGAACCACCGACACTGCGATTTTCAGTCGCATGCTCTACCAACTGAGCTACCTGGGCGTCCAAGGGACAGCGTGTGTCTCTCGGAGCGGCGAGTGTATAGTGGCGAAGAGGCCGCCTGTCCATAGCCCGCGCCGCCTCTGCGCGGCCTCGCGGGAAGGCTGTGGAAAAACCGCATGGCCGGCGCGCGTCGCTTCAACCACGGCAACGGGTCGCGCGCCGCGAGGCGCCTTCGCCTGCGCCGTCGGGGATGCCCCCTCGGGACCCGTCGAGCCCGCGCCTGAGCACCGATGGTGACGACCACGACGATCCCGCCGGCGAAGCGCAGGCGGCGCTTGCCCGGATTCGGGCCCGGCCCGTCGCACGAACGCCGCCCATGGCCGCCCGCTTCGACCCGAGCACGCGCCAGTGCGACCCGCGATGCTCCGGGCGTGGGGCCGAAGCGCCGCGGGCTCGGGCCGGCCCATCCCCATGAGCGCCGGCGGCGGTCGCCCGCCTCGATCGCGACAGGCCCGCCTTGCCCCACCGCGACGCTGCGCCGGCGACGGGCCGCGTAGCGGAAAAGCGTACCGAGGCGCACCCGGCATCAGGAGGCCCCGGCAACAGGCAGCCCCGGCACCATGGAGCATGGCGCAGGAATGGCCGCGCAAGAGGTGTGCTGCGGTGGCCCCGGCGAGCTTGGGCGAGGTGCATCCGCATGCCGCGGGCGCCCGGCATCGCGCGCCGTCCGCCCGGGCCGATGGCGGCGTGATTTGCGCGTGTCATTGGGGCCGGAAGCTGGCAAAGTGCGCGGGGCGGCCGGAGGGCCGGGCGCGAGCGGAACCGGGGGCGAAGAGCGTGGCCGAGCGGAAGGCGAAGATGAGCGTGGAGGCGGCCGACAGCATTGAGTACACGACCGGATCCGGCGCCCCGGCGGCAGAGGCGGCGACGCTGGAACAGGCCCTCGGCGTGCAGGTGCGCTCGATCCGGCGGGAGCTCGACCTCACCGTGTCCGACCTCGCAGGCGCGGCGGGCATCTCCGTCGGCATGCTCTCCAAGATCGAGAACGGGCAGATCTCGCCCTCGCTCGCCACCCTGCAGGCCATTTCCAAGGCCCTCAACGTGCCGATCACCACGCTGTTCTCCGCGTTCGAGGAACGGCGCGACTGCTCCTTCGTGCGCGCCCACCAGGGCGTCACCATCGAGCGGCGCGGCACCAAGGTCGGCCACCAGTACGAGCTGCTGGGCCATGGCCTCGGCGGCGACATCGTGGTGGAGCCCTACCTCATCACCCTCACGCAGGAGGCCGCGCCCTATACGGGCTTCCGCCACGCCGGCGTGGAGTTCATCTACATGCTGTCCGGCGAGGTGATCTACCGCCACGCGGACCGCACCTACCACCTGCGCGCGGGCGACGCCCTCATGTTCGATTCCGGCGCCGCGCACGGCCCGGAGACCCTGGTGGTCACCCCCATGACCTACCTGTCCATCATCGTCTATGGTCGCGACCGGCATTGAGCGACGGGCGGGCCGCGTCCGGCGGGGGCGTGCGCGCCGGCCTGATGTTTCCCGGGCGGATGGCATGTTTTCTTCAAGCGAAAATTTTATTCTTTGACGTTGACGCTTCAGGCGGTCCGGCGTACTCCTTTGTTCCAAGGCCGCTCGCGCGGTCCGGAATGGAGACTGTGACAGCGCCATGTGCGGCATCGTCGGACTTTTCTTGAAGGACCCCAAGCTCGAGGGCGAGCTCGGGGCCATGCTCGCCTCCATGCTCTGTGTCATGACGGATCGCGGCCCCGACAGCGCCGGCTTCGCGGTCTACGGCGCGGGTGGGAAGGACAAGGTGAAGCTCTCCCTGCGGGCCGCCAAAGGCTACGACTTCCAGGCGCTCGCCGCCGGCCTCTCCATCCCCGCGGACGGCCTGCCCTCCGTCACCGCGCGCGGCACCCACGCCATCATCGAGATCCCCTCTCCGCGCGAAGCCGCGGTGCGCGCCTTCCTCGCCGAGCGGCATCCGGAAGTCGCCATCGTCGGCACCGGCGCGCGCATGGAGATCTTCAAGGAGGTCGGCCTGCCCTCCTCCGTCGCCGAGACCTTCGGCCTTGCCACCATGCGCGGCACCCACGGCATCGGCCACACCCGCATGGCCACCGAAAGCGCCGTGACCACCGCCGGCGCTCACCCCTTCTCCACCGGCGCCGACCAGTGCCTGGTGCACAACGGCTCGCTCTCCAACCACAACGCCTTGCGCCGGACGCTGAAGCGCGAGGGCGTGGTCATCGAGACCGAGAACGACAGCGAGGTGGCCGCCGGCTATCTCACCTGGCGCATGCGAGAGGGCGCCTCCCTCGGCGCAGCGCTGGAAGCCGGCCTGAAGGACCTCGACGGCTTCTTCACCTTCGTGGTGGGCACCGAGAACGGCTTCGGCGTGCTGCGCGATCCCATCGCCTGCAAGCCGGCGGTGATGGCCGAGACCGACCAGTACGTGGCCTTCGGATCGGAATATCGCGCCCTCGTGGACCTGCCCGGCATAAACAGGGCCAAGGTGTTCGAGCCGGAACCCGCAACCGTCTATTTCTGGGAGCGCGCCCAGTGAACGCCATCTCCCCCGACGTCACGTTCGACCTCTCCGCCACCGCCTTGCGCGAGCTGAACGAAGCCCTCCACAAGGTAACCCCCGAGAGCACCACCCGCCGCTGGCGGGTGCTCAATCCCAACGGCCGCCACGCGGTGGCGGTGGGCATCAACGCCCCCCTCACCGTCGAGATCGAGGGGAACGTGGGCTATTACTGCGCCGGCATGAACGCCGAGGCCTCGGTGATCATCCACGGCAACGCCGGCCAGGGCGTCGCCGAGAACATGATGAGCGGCTTCGTGCACGTGCGCGGCGATGCCAGCCAGTCGGCCGGCGCCACCGCCCATGGCGGCCTGCTCGTCATCGACGGCAATGCCTCGGCCCGGTGCGGCATCTCCATGAAGGGCATCGACATCGTGGTGAAGGGCTCGGTGGGCCACATGAGCGCCTTCATGGGCCAGGCCGGCAGCCTCATCGTGCTGGGCGATGCCGGCGAGGCGCTGGGCGACAGCCTTTATGAGGCCAAGCTGTTCGTGCGCGGCGCGGTGAAGTCGCTCGGCGCCGACTGCATCGAGAAGGAGCTGCGCGAGGAGCACAAGGCGCTGCTCGCGCAGAAGCTGGACGCCGCCGGCCTCGCCGGAACCGTGGATGTCTCCGAGTTCCGGCGCTACGGCTCCGCCCGCAAGCTCTACAATTTCCACGTGGACAATGTGGACGCGTATTGAGCCGGAGAGTCTCCCTCTCCCCTCGGGGAAGAGGGCGGGGGTGAGGGGTTATCCTCCCCTTGCCCCGACGCCGGAAGGTTTGTAGCGGCCCCGCCCCCTCACCCCAACCCCTCTCCCGCGAGGGGAAAGGGGGGATGGCGGAACGGGAGCCGGCCGAGCTTCGCCAAATTGCTTTATTCGGGTGAGGACCCCATGACCGCCCACAACAACGTGCCGCGCACCCCGCCGCGCTTCTCCGCCACCTTCGATCCGGCGACGCTGGCCGAGATCCGCCGCGCGGCAGCCACCGGCATCTACGACATCCGCGGCGGCGGCACCAAGCGCAAGGTGCCCCATTTCGACGACCTGCTCTTCCTCGGCGCCTCCATGTCGCGCTACCCGCTGGAGGGCTACCGCGAGAAGTGCGGCACCGACGTGGTGCTCGGCACCCGCTTCGCCAAGAAGCCGATCACCCTGAAGACCCCGGTGACCATCGCCGGCATGAGCTTCGGCGCCCTCTCGGCCAACGCCAAGGAAGCGCTGGGGCGCGGCGCCTCCACGGTCGGCACCTCCACCACCACCGGCGACGGCGGCATGACCGCCGAGGAGCGTGGCCAGTCCCGGACCCTCGTCTACCAGTATCTGCCGTCGCGCTACGGCATGAACCCGGTGGACCTGCGCAAGGCCGACGCCATCGAGATCGTCATCGGCCAGGGCGCCAAGCCCGGCGGCGGCGGCATGCTGCTGGGCCAGAAGATTTCCGACCGCGTGGCCGCCATGCGCACCCTGCCCAAGGGCATCGACCAGCGCTCCGCCTGCCGTCATCCGGACTGGACCGGCCCCGACGACCTCGAGATCAAGATCGAGGAGCTGCGCGAGATCACCGACTGGGAGAAGCCCATCTACGTGAAGGTGGGCGCCTCCCGCCCCTATTACGACATCGCGCTGGCGGTGAAGGCGGGGGCGGACGTGGTGGTGCTCGACGGCATGCAGGGCGGCACCGCGGCGACGCAGGACGTGTTCATCGAGCAGGTGGGCATTCCCATCCTCGCCGCCATCCGCCCGGCGGTGCAGGCGCTGCAGGACCTCGGCATGCACCGCAAGGTGCAGCTCATCGTCTCCGGCGGCATCCGCACCGGCGCCGACGTGGCCAAGGCCCTGGCGCTGGGCGCCGACGCGGTGGCCATCGGCACCGCGGCGCTGGTGGCGCTGGGCGACAACGATCCCCAGTACGAGGACGAATACCAGGCGCTGGGCACCACCGCCGGCGCCTATGACGACTGGCACGAGGGCCTCGACCCCGCCGGCATCACCACCCAGGACCCGGTGCTCGCGGCGCGGCTCGACCCGGTGAAGGCCGGCCGGCGCCTCGCCAACTACCTCTCGGTGATGACGCTGGAGGCGCAGACCATCGCCCGCGCCTGCGGCAAGAGCCACGTGCACAACCTGGAGCCGGAGGACCTCGTCGCCCTCACGGTGGAGGCCGCCGCCATGGCGGGCGTGCCGCTGGCCGGCACCACCTGGGTTCCCGGGCGCAACGGCGGCTACTGAGCCGCCGCCTGCGCCTGCCGCGTCCGAAGACCTGTCGCCGCGCCGCTCGACCGGCGCGGCCGATCGCAAAAAGCAAAGACCTTCCTTTCCGGGGATCAGACCATGAGACGCACTGCCGAAATCGTACGGGAGGCGGAAGGGCGCGCCGCCGCCTCCTCCAAGGCGGCCATCGACCTCGCCAAGGTCGCGAAGGACCGCGGCATCAAGTATTTCCTCATCTCCTACGTGGACCTGTTCGGCGGCCTGCGCGCCAAGCTCGTGCCGGCCTCCGCCATCTCCGCCATGCAGAAGGAAGGCGCCGGCTTCGCGGGATTTGCCACCTGGCTCGACATGTCGCCGGCGGACCCCGACCTGTTCGCGGTGCCGGACCCGTCGAGCCTCATCCAGCTGCCGTGGAAGGAGGAGATCGGCTGGCTCGCCGCCGATCTCTATATGGACGGCAAGGAGGTGGAGCAGGCGCCGCGCACGGTGCTGAAGAAGCAGCTCGCCGCCGCCGCGGCGCTGGGCTACGAGATGAAGACCGGCGTCGAGTGCGAGTATTTCCTCATCACGCCGGACGGCAAGGGCATCTCCGATACGTCCGACACGGCGGAAAAGCCCTGCTACGACCAGTCCGCCTTGATGCGTCGCTACGAGGTCATCAAGGACATCTGCGACGCCATGCTGAAGCTCGGTTGGGGCGCCTACCAGAACGACCATGAGGACGCCAACGGCCAGTTCGAGATGAACTGGAACTACGACAACGCCCTCCTCACCGCCGACCGCCACGTCTTCTTCAAGTACATGGTGAAGTCGATCGCGGAACAGCACGGCCTGCGCGCCACCTTCATGCCCAAGCCCTTCATCAACCTCACCGGCTCGGGCTGCCACGCCCACGTATCCCTGTGGGCGAAGGGCAAGAATGCATTCTCCGACCCCAGGGGCGAGCTGGGCGTCTCGAAGCTCGGCTACAATTTCATCGGCGGGCTCATCCACAATGCGGACGCGCTCTGCGCCCTCACCAATCCGACGGTGAATTCCTACAAGCGCATCAATGCGCCGCGCACCCTGTCGGGTGCCACCTGGGCGCCGAACACGGTGACCTATACCGGCAACAACCGCACCCACATGATCCGCATCCCCGATGCCGGCCGGTTCGAGTTCCGCCTCGCCGACGGCGCGGCGAACCCCTACCTGCTGCAGGCCGGCGTGGCGGCGGCGGGCCTCGACGGCATCGAGAATGCGCGCGATCCCGGCAAGCGGCTCGACATCAACATGTACACGGACGGCCACAAGGTGAAGGGCGCCAAGCGCCTGCCGCTGAACATGCTCGACGCCCTGCGCGCGCTGGAGAAGTCCCGCGTGCTGGGCGAACGGCTCGGCAAGCCCTTCGTCGACGGCTATCTCAAGCTGAAGACCGAGGAGTGGAACGCCTATTCCCGCCACCTCACCCAGTGGGAGCGCGACAACACCCTCGACATCTGACCGGCGCGCAGCGCTGTGCGCGGAAGAGCCCGGCGCCCCCGCGCCGGGCTTCCTGCGTCGGGCCCCCCTCGCCTCACTCGGGGGCGGGCGAGGCGAGGGGCTTGTCCTTCTCCACCACATAGGTGATTGCGAGGCGGGTCTTCTCGCTGCCGACCTGGAAGGCGTGCGGCACCTGGAACGGGATCTGGAAACCGTCTGCCGGCTTCATCGTCCGGTCGGGCTGCCCCTTCACCGACAGCACGCCCCCGCCGGTGATCAGATAGCCGCTCTCGACCCCGGGATGGGTGTGGCGCTGCACCTTGAAGCCGGCGTCGAACTCCACATCCATGAGGATGGCGACATAGACATCGCCGGGCAGCTCGGTCTTGCCGAGCACGGTGCGCGTCACCCCCTGCGGCTGCGGCGCCTGGGCCGACGCGTCGGTGGCCGCGAACCCCACCGCCGTGCAGATGGCGCAGGACATGAAACCCCGGCGATTGAGCATGATTTTCTCCTCCCTGGCCGCGGCGCGCGTCCGGCGCCGGACGCCATATAGAGAAGCCGCCCGGGGCGGACCGCAAGGCCCGCACGCCCGGCACCGCCTTCCCTTTGGGCATTCCGCAGCGTTGGCGAGAAAACATCGCGAATTGAAAACTAAAGACAAATGATGAAGCTCGGCCCGCGACGCCTTATTTGCGGGCACAACTTCGCCTCCTTTACGTCATGTCCATGCCATCCCCGCGCGTGCAGGCGCCGCGAGCCCCGGCGGCGCCTTGGCGCCCGCGCCTCTCCCACGTTGTGGCCGCGGGGAAAACCAAATCAAACCAAAAGCTTGCGCGCCCACATCCCGGATCTGCTCCGGCCGGGCGGCGGGCATCGGGCAATTATGCCTCTCTGGCATAAGAGTTGCTCATGAGTGAAATCGGGACTGTGAGGGGCGTCGCGTCGCGGCGGCCCTTTGCCCTGGCATACGGCAACAGCGTTCGGGGATCTCCATGACGGATCAATTGGCCGCGCTGACGACCATCTTCACGGAATTCTATTATTTCCTGACGGTCGTCCTGATGTTCTTCATCCATGTTGGCTTCTGCATGTACGAGGTGGGCGCGGCGCGCGTAAAGAACGTTCAACACACGCTGCTGAAGAACACCATGGCGATCCCGCTGGTGGGCCTTGCCTTCTTCCTGTTCGGCATGTGGATCTACATCGCCTTCCAGGGCTGGCCCATCTCCACGTCCTCCCTGTCGTTCACCACCGGCTTCGAGCCCTGGTCCACCAAGATCGCGCCCAACCTGACGGATCGCATCTCCGGCGTGTTCTGGGCGGCGTTCGCGCTGTTCGGCATGACGGCGGCCTCCATCGTCTCCGGCGCGCTCATCGAGCGCACCAAGACCTCGGGCTTCTTCATCATCGCCATCTATGTGGGCGCCATCGCCTGGGTCATCCCGGCGGCGTGGGGCTGGGCCGGCAACGGCTGGATGGCCCAGTATCTCGGCTTCCACGACCAGTATTGCTCGGCGGTGCTGCACTCGGTGGCGGGCTTCGCCACGCTCGGCGTGCTCATCCACCTGGGGCCGCGCATCGGCAAGTTCGCGCCGGACGGCACGCCGCGGGAAATCCCGGCGCACAATCCCTGGCTCGTCACCATCGGCCTCTTCATGATCTATGTGGGCTTCTGGGGCTTCTATGCCGCCTGCCACATCCCGATCGTCGACGTGGGCACCGCTGGCGCGCCCTACTTCACCGCCACCAACATCTACGGCGTTCCGATCACGCTGTCCGGCGTCACCATGAACTTCCTGCTCGCCTTGTTCGGCGGCATGGTCGCGGCCTACATGATCTCCAACGGCAACGCCTACTGGACCTATTCCGGCGGCCTCACCGGCCTCATCTCGGCCAGCGCCGGCAACGACCTCTACCACCCCGTCATCGCCCTCGTGATCGCCGTCGCCGGCACCGTGATGGCCTACAAGCTGCACTATTGGGTGGAGCGGAAATTCAAGATCGACGACGCGGTCGGCGCCGTCGCGGTCCACGGCTATTGCGGCCTGTTCGGCGGCATCGTCGCGGGCTTCGCCCTGTGGGGCTATCCCTCCGTGCTGCCGTCCGCCGGGGCGATCATCACCCTGGGCGAGGGCGTGGGCTGGTTCGGCGTGAACGCCGAGGGCCTGCCGCTCATCACGCCCATGGGCAACATCATCGGCTCGGTGATCTTCGCCATCGGCTTCGGCTTCATCCCCGGATGGCTGCTCGGCAAGCTCCTGGCCATGTTCGGCCTGCTGCGCGTGTCCACCGCCGCCGAGATCAACGGCCTCGACGGCCGGCACGTCCCGGCCACCTACCCCCATCACTCCGGCATGGAAGCCGCGTTCGAGACCATCCAGCGCAAGGAAGCCAAGCTCTGAGCCGAGCCCTCGTCAACAGATGTTCGACCCCTAAACAGGAGCAATCCCATGAATACGGGCATCACCTCCCTCGCCAAGCTCACCGAGGTGGCAGAGGTCTATCCCTTCGCCGGGTATGAGCCGCTCTTCTCCATCATCGCCCTGGTCTTCTTCGTGGTCTTCATCGCCAAGCAGATCTCCATGGACAAGGCGATGCATGAAGAGATGCTCGATCACACCTCGGAGGCCATCGCCACGCCGGCGGAATAGGATCGGCGCGGCGTCGGGCGGGCTTAACCCCATCCGCCCGCCCGGCGCCGCCCCGAGGCCATCGCGCGGCTCTTCCCGCAGGGCCGCGCGATGGCCGCTTCCGTGAACCGGGGAAGCGACCTAACCGGCCACGGCCAGGCCCGCCCCGAGCCACGGCAGCGCGCCACGCATGGCGGGCAGCACGTCGTCCTCCAGCGTCCGCCGGCAGAAGGCCGCCACCTCCCGCGGCAGGCGGCCCAGTTCCTGGCGCCGGCCGATGAGGGTGAGGCTGCGGGCGAAGGCCGGCCCCGGCAGCGGCCGGCAGGCGAGGTGCGCCAGGTCCACCCCCGCCTCGAAGATGCACAGGGGCGTCGTCACCGCGAACCCCTCCCCCGCCGCCACCGTGGCGGCGACGCCATAGGGCGTGTCGAACTCCATGCGCCGCGGCAGATCCAGCTTGAGGCGCCGCAGATGCCGCTCCACCTCGATGCCGGTCTTGGAGCGGGCCGAGAAGCGCACCAGCGGCAGCCGCGCCGCCAGCCCCGCCAAGTCCTCCACCCGCCCCGGCGCCCGCGCCCCCGCCGGCAGCAGCAGCACATAGGGCTCGGTGAGAAGGGGAAAGCGCTCCAGCCCCTCGATGTCGACCAGTTCGTCCACCCCCACGAGGAGGTCCAGCTGCCGGGAGAGCAGCGCGCTCGCATGGGCGGCGGTGAGGCCGGACAGGATCGACACCTCTTCGGCCACCGACGCGAGCCGGCCGGCGAGAGGCGCCGCCAGCGCCCGGGAGAGGGAATCCACCAGCCCGGCCCGCATCAGCGGCAGGCGGCCGTGCTCCGTTTCCTTCAGGGCCGGAACGATCTGCCGCGCCTCCGAGAGCAGCGCGCTGGCCTTCTGCCGCAGCACCCCGCCCGCCGCCGTGAGGCCGAGCGGGCGGACGCTGCGGTCGAACAGGGCGACGCCCATCCGGCCCTCCAGCTCCGCCACCGCCTGGGACACCGCCGGCTGGGTAAGGCCGAGCCGGCGCGCCGCCCCGGCCATGGCGCCCGCCTCGCAGACCGCGAGGAAGATCTCCAGCGTCTTGAGATCAAACGGCAAAAGCTCGCGCACGGGGCCACCCCTACTATAAGCAGGATTTATATTACCTCACAGATCCGAGGGAGATATAGATATGTAGGAGGGGTCGGATGCCCCGCGCAGCGAGAGCCCCATGTCGCGCTATTCCTTCCTGAGCCTCATCGCCAATGCGCTCAACGGCCAGACCGGCTGGGCGCCCGCCTGGCGCGACGCGGCGCCGAAGCCGGACTACGACGTGATCATCGTGGGCGGCGGCGGCCATGGGCTCGCCACCGCCTATTACCTCGCCAAGGAGCACGGCATCCGCAACGTGGCGGTGCTGGAGAAGGGCCATATCGGCTCCGGCAATGCGGGGCGCAACACCACCATCATCCGTTCCAACTACCTGCTGCCCGGCAACGAGCCGTTCTATGAGTGGTCCATGAAATTGTGGGAGGGCCTGGAGCAGGACCTCAACTACAACGCCATGGTCTCCCAGCGCGGCATCATCAACCTGTTCCACTCGGACGCCCAGCGCGACGCCTATGCCCGGCGCGGCAACGCCATGCGCCTCGCCGGCGCGGACTCCGAGCTGCTCGACCTCGAGCAGGTGCGCGCCTTGTGCCCCTTCCTGGATTTCGACAATTCGCGCTTTCCCATCAAGGGCGGGCTGATGCAGGCCCGCGCCGGCACCGCGCGCCATGACGCGGTGGTGTGGGGCTATGCCCGCGGCGCCGACCGGCTCGGCGTGGACATCGTGCAGAATTGCGAGGTCACCGGCTTCATCCGCGACGGCGATGCGGTGGTGGGGGTGGAGACCACCCGCGGCGCCATCCGGGCGAAGAAGGTGGGCCTGGCGGTGGCGGGCTCCACCTCGCGGGTGGTGAAGTCCCTGGGGCTGCGCCTGCCCATCGAGAGCCATGCCCTCCAGGCCTTCGTCTCCGAGGGGCTGAAACCGCTGGTGCCGGGGGTGATCACCTTCGGCATGGGGCATTTCTATGTGAGCCAGTCGGACAAGGGCGGCCTCGTCTTCGGCGGCGACATCGACGGCTACAATTCCTACGCCCAGCGCGGCAACCTGCCGGTGGTGGAGGACGTGGCCGAGGGCGGCATGGCGGTGATGCCGCTCATCGGCCGCCTGCGCATGCTGCGCGCCTGGGGCGGGCTCGTGGACATGTCCATGGACGGCTCGCCGATCATCGACGTGGGGCCCCTGCCCGGCCTCCACCTCAACACGGCGTGGAACTACGGGGGCTTCAAGGCCACGCCGGCCTCCGGCTGGTGCTTCGCCCACACCATCGCCAAGGGCGTGGCGCACCAGCTCAACGCCGCCTTCCGCCTCGACCGCTTCCGCTCCGGCCATGTCATCGACGAGAAGGGGGTCGGCGCCCAGCCGAACCTGCACTGAGCCATGCGCATCACCTGTCCCTATTGCGGCACCCGGTCGTCCCACGAGTTCGCCTATCTGGGCGACGCGACACCGACCCGCCCCTCACCCGACACCCCCGATGTCGCCTCGACATTCCATGCGTATGTCTATGAGCGGGACAACCCCGCCGGCCCGCTCGACGAATTGTGGTACCACGCCGCCGGCTGCCGCCGCTGGCTGCAGGTGACGCGGGATACCCGCACCCACGAGATCCTCGCGGTGGCCTTCGCGCGGAAGGACGAGACGAGCCTGCCGGAGGGGATGGAATGACCCGCCTCGCCAAAGGCGGCCTTGTCGACCGCAACCGCGTCCTGTCTTTTTCCTTTGATGGCAAGCCCTTCACCGGCCATCCGGGCGATACGCTGGCCTCCGCGCTGCTCGCCGCCGGCGTGCGGCTGGTGGGCCGCTCGTTCAAGTATCACCGCCCGCGCGGCATCGTCACGGCGGGTTCCGAGGAGCCCAACGCCCTGGTGGAGCTGCGCTCCGGCGCACGGCGCGAGCCCAACACCCGCGCCACCACCATCGAGCTGTTCGACGGCCTGGAGGCGACCAGCCAGAACCGCTGGCCATCGCTGGATTTCGACCTTCTGAGCGTGAACCGGCTGGCCTCGCCCTTCCTCGGCGCCGGCTTCTACTACAAGACCTTCATGTGGCCCGCCGCCTTCTGGGAGAAGGTCTACGAGCCCATGATCCGCCGCGCCGCCGGCCTCGGCCGCGCCGCCGATGCACCCGATCCGGACCATTACGAGAAGGCGACCGTCTTCTGCGACGTGCTGGTGATCGGCTCCGGCGCCGCCGGCCTTGCCGCCGCGCTGGCCGCCGGGCGCGCCGGCGCGCGGGTGATCCTCGCGGACGAGGACTTCCGCCTCGGCGGCCGGCTCCTCGGCGAGCGGGCGGTGATCGACGGCGCCCCGGCCCTCGACTTCGTGGTGCGGGCGGAGGCGGAGCTTTCGAGCCTGCCCAACGTGCGCCTGATGCCCCGCACCACCGTGTTCGGCGCCTATGACGGCGGCGAATATAGCGCGGTGGAGCGGGTTTGCGACCACCTGCCCGTGCCGCCCCCCTTCCAGCCGCGCCAGCGCCTGTGGCGCATCGTGGCGAAGCGGGCGATTTTGGCGGCGGGCGCCTTCGACCGGCCCATCGTCTTCCCCGGCAACGACCGGCCGGGGGTGATGTCGGCGCTGGCGCTCGCCACCTACGCCAATCGATACGGCGTGGGCGCCGGCAAGGCCGCTGCCGTCTTCGCCAACAACGACCATGCCGCCTCCGCCGCCCTCGATGCCGCCGAGGCGGGCGTGAAGCTCGAAGCGCTCATCGACGTGCGCCCGGCCCTGCCCCCTGCGCTGGCGGCACGGGCCAAGGCCCTGGGCGTGCGTGTTATCGCCGAAGGCGAGGTCATCGCCACCTCCGGCAAGTGCCTCAAATCCATCACCGTGCGGACGCCGCGTGGAACCGAGACGCTCCCGGTTGAGGCGCTCGGCGTCTCGGGCGGGGCGACGCCCAACCTCAACCTCACCTGCCACCTCGGGGGCAAGCCGATCTGGCGCGAGGACATCGCCGCCTTCGTGCCGGGCGCCGTGCCCCCGGGCATGTCGGTGGCGGGAGCCGCGGCGGGCCACCTCTCGCTCGCCGAATGCCTGAGGGATGGCACGGAACGCGGCAACGCCGCAGCCGAAGCGGCAGGCTTCACCATCGCCCCCGCGCCCGCGCCGACGGCGGAAGGCGCCCCCACCGGCCTCACCCCCTTCTGGCAGGTGAAGGCGAAGGGGGCCGCCTTCGTGGACCAGCAGAACGACGTCACCGCCAAGGACGTGGCCCTCGCCCATCGCGAAGGCTTCCGCGCGGTGGAGTTGCTGAAGCGCTACACGACCATGGGCATGGCCACCGACCAGGGCAAGACCTCCAACATGGCCGGCCTCGCCCTCATGGCCGAGCTGACCGGCCAAGGCATTCCCGCCACCGGCACCACCGTGTTCCGCCCGCCCTACACGCCCATCGCCCTCGGCGCGCTGGCCGGCCACCATCGCGGCGTGGACTTCAAGCCGGCGCGGCCGACCCCGACGCACGACTGGGCGCAGGAGCAGGGGGCCGTCTTCGTGGAGACGGGCCTGTGGATGCGGGCGCAATACTTCCCGAAGCCCGGCGAGAGCGACTGGCTCGAAACCGTCAACCGCGAGGTGAAGGCGACGCGTGAGAGCGTCGGGGTCATCGACGTCTCCACCTTCGGCAAGATCGACCTGCAGGGGCCGGACGTGGGCGCTTTCCTCGATCGCGTCTACATCAACATGTTCTCGACCCTGGCGGTGGGCAAGGCGCGCTACGGCATGATGCTGCGCGAGGACGGCTTCGTCATGGACGACGGCACCACCGCGCGCCTCGCCGACGACCATTATGTGATGACCACCACCACGGCCAATGCCGCCAAGGTGTTCCAGCATCTGGAATTCTGCCTGCAGGTGCTGTGGCCGGAGCTGGACGTGCAGCTCACCTCCATTTCCGAGCAGTGGGCGCAGATCTCCATGTCCGGACCGCGCTCCCGCGAGGTGCTGGCCAAGGTGGTGGACGGCGCCGACGTCTCCAACGCCGGCCTGCCGTTCATGGGCGCGGTGGAGACCACCGTGATGGGCGGGGTTCCCGCGCGCCTCTTCCGCCTCTCCTTCTCCGGCGAGCTCGGCTACGAGATCGCGGTGCCGGCACGCCATGGCGCGGCGCTGATGCGGGCGCTGATGGCGGCTGGCGCGCCCTTCGGCATCACCCCCTATGGCACCGAGGCGCTGGGGGTCATGCGCATCGAGAAGGGCCATGTCTCCGGCAACGAGCTCAACGGGCAGACCAGCGCCCGCGACCTCGGCCTCGGCAAGATGGCCTCCACGAAGAAGGACTATATCGGCCGGGTCATGACCGCCCGGCCCGCCTTCTCCGATCCGGACCGGCCCGCCTTCGTCGGCTTCAAGCCCGTGGATCGCACCGCGCGGCTGCGCGCGGGTGCGCACTTCCTGAAGATCGGCGCCGCGCCGACCACGGCGAACGACGAAGGCTACATGACCTCGGTGGCCTATTCTCCCGTCCTTGGCCACTTCATCGGCCTCGGCCTCCTGAAGCGCGGTCCGGAGCGCATCGGCGAGCGGGTGCGCGCCTTTGACCCGGTCCGCGGCGGTGACATGGAAGTCGAGGTGTGCTCTCCCGCATTCATCGACCCGGAAGGGGAGAAGCAGCGTGTCTGACCTGTTGGAGCACCTCGCCCCCACCCGCCTCGTGCCGGCGGCGCATTACGGCCCGACCGGCGCGGCGGGCGTGGTCGCGCGCACGGTCGAGACCTTGTCGGCGGCCACCCTCGTGGCGCGCAAGGGCGCGACCACGCGCCTGCTCGCCGCCTGCGCCGACGCCGGCCTGCCGCTCGCCGACGGATCGCGGTTGAGCACCGGGGCCGGACTGGACGCGGTGGGCATCGGCCCCGGCCGCTGGCTGGTCTTCGCCGCCGACACGGACGGGCCGTCGCTGGTGACGCGGCTCAGGGCGCTTTCGGCGGGCCTTGCCGCCGTCACCGACCAGAGCGACGCCAATCTCGTCATCGACGTTTCCGGGCCGAAGGTCAGGGAGGCCCTCGCCAAGGGCGTGGCCGTGGACCTTCATCCGGTCGCGTTCAGGGCCGGGGACGCGGCGACCACCGTCGTCTCCCATGTGGGCCTCACCTTCTTCCAGCGGGACGCGACGCCCGCCTACCGCTTCGTCGTGGGCCGCTCGTTCGCGCCCGCTTTCCTGCGCTGGCTCACGGTGAGCGCGGCCGAATACGGCTTCGCCCTCTCCGGCACCGGCCGAGGTTGAGGGCGGCGCGGCGCGCGCTTTCCCTCCTGGCCTGCCATCCGACCCCTCCCATCATCGCGACCGCCGGCGCACCGGCGCGCGGCGCGCCATCCGAGAGCATATGGACATGACCACGCCGAACGATCACTTCGTCCTCACCCTTTCCTGCCCGAACCGGCCGGGCATCGTGGCGGGGGTGTCTACCTTCCTGTTCGAGCAGGGCTGCAACATCCTCGAGGCCCAGCAGTTCGACGACACCGAGTCCGGGCGCTTCTTCATGCGCGTCATGTTCAACGTGGTGGCGAGCGAGGCGCGCCTGCCGGAGATCCGCGCGGCGTTTGCCGCGGTGGGCGAGGCCTTCTCGCTGAACTGGACCATGCGGGCGGTGGCGGAGAAGCGGCGGGTGCTGCTGCTGGTCTCCAAGTTCGACCATTGCCTCGCCGACCTGCTGTATCGCTGGCGCATCGGCGAGATCGCCATGGAGATCACCGGCATCATCTCCAACTACCCGCGCGAAACCTATGCCCATCTCGATTTCGACGGCATCCCCTTCCACTATCTGCCGGTGACCAAGGCCACCAAGCTGGAGCAGGAGACGCAGATCTGGGAAATCTTCCAGTCGTCGGGCGCCGAGCTCGCGGTGCTCGCGCGCTACATGCAGGTGCTCTCCGACGGGCTCTCGGCCAAGCTGGCGGGCCGCTGCATCAACATCCACCATTCGTTCCTGCCGGGCTTCAAGGGGGCCAAGCCCTACCACCAGGCCCATGCCCGCGGCGTGAAGCTGATGGGCGCCACCTCCCACTACGTGACCTCCGACCTCGACGAGGGCCCGATCATCGAGCAGGACGTGGAGCGCATTTCCCACCAGGATTCCCCCGAGGACCTGGTGCGCAAGGGCCGCGACATCGAGCGCCGCGTGCTGGCCCGCGCCATCTCCTGGCACCTGCAGGACCGGGTGCTGCTGAACGGCTCGCGCACGGTGGTGTTCCGGGACTGAGGGGCGAGCCGACGGAGCCGCCGGCCGGAAAAGGAAACCGCAGCGCCCTCCCGGGCGTTGCACGGGGGACATCCACGATCCGGGAGATCCCCATGCAACAAAAAGGAATGCTCGTGGCCGCCGGGGTCGGGCTGGTGCTCGCCCTTGTGGCGGCGAACGTCTTCTCCAACCGCGGCACGCCGGAGCCGAGCGAGACGGCGCCCGCCAACATCACCGTGCCCCACGGCGACCCGCCGCCGCCGACCATCGCCCCCGAGACACCGCCCGGCCGGACCTTGTCCGATCCCAACGGCCAGCGACCCGGCGGCTGAGCCCGAGACGCGGCGCCTCTCTGCACAAATATGAGGCAATAGCCGCCTCGATCGTGGTCCGGAATGCCGTCGCACGCCCCTTCCGGGCTACGATTTAGTATTATAAACATATGGTTTTATTTGATTAATTGAAAATTGCATACAAGTGGCGCGGTTCCTGCTAGGTCCCGTGTGCCGCACCGGTGCGGCCGCAGACACGGGACTCCCATGCAGACCGTCGCCAGCCTCCTCCAAGCCCACAGGTCCGGCAGCCAATCCCCCGCCGACACGGTGCGCGCCGTCTATGCCCGGATCGCCGTGCATGACGATCCGGCGATGTTCATCACCCTGCGCGCCGAGGCGGACGTGCTCGCCGAGGCGCAGGCCCTCGCGGCAGTCGGCGATACCGGCTTGCCGCTCTATGGCATCCCCGTGGCGGTGAAAGACAATATCGACGTCGCCGGCGTGCCCACCACCTGCGCCTGCCCCGCCTTCGCCTACGTCCCGGAACGCGATGCCACGGCCGTGGCCCGCCTGAAGGCGGCCGGCGCCCTGATCATCGGCAAGACCAACCTCGACCAGTTCGCCACCGGCCTCGTGGGCGTGCGCTCGCCTTATGGCATTCCGCGCAATGCCTTCAACCCGACGCTGGTGCCCGGCGGCTCCTCGTCCGGTTCCGCCACCGCGGTGGCGGCCGGCATCGTGCCGGTTTCCCTCGGCACCGACACCGCCGGCTCGGGTCGCGTGCCGGCCATGCTGAACAACATCGTCGGGCTGAAGCCGTCCCTTGGCCTCGTGCCCAATACCGGCCTCGTGCCCGCCTGCCGCACCCTCGATTGCATCTCCGTGTTCGCCCTGACGGTGGACGACGCCATGGCGGTGCTGAAGGTGATCGCCGGCCCGGATGCCGAGGACCCGTTCTCGCGCGCCTTGCCCCTCGGCCCGCTGACGCAGGCGCCCGCCGCCCCGGTGCTCGGCGTGCTGAAGCCGGCGCAGCGCGAGTTCTTCGGCGACACGGACGCCGCCGCGGCCTACCGCGAAGCCCTCGCCCGCTTCTCGACGCTCGGCGCGGTGCTGAAGGAGATCGATTTTGCGCCCTTCGCCGAGACCGCCCGGCTGCTCTATGAGGGGCCATGGGTGGCCGAGCGCTGGATCGTCGCCGAGAAGCTGCTCACCACCGATCCCGAGGCCATGCATCCCGTCACCCGCGCCATCACCGAGCCCGGCGGCAAGGCGAGCGCGGCGGATGCCTTCCGCGCCATGTACAAGCTCAGGGCGCTGCGCGCGCGGGTCGAGCCGGTGTTCGCCGAAATCGACGCCCTCCTCCTTCCCACCGCTCCCACGGCCTATACGGTGGACGAGGTGCTGGCCGATCCCATCCGGCTCAATTCGCGCAATGGCACCTACACCAATTTCGTCAATCTCATGGACCTGTGCGGCATCGCTGTGCCGGCCACCATCGCGCCCACGGGCATGCCCTACGGCATCACCCTGCTCGCCCCGGCGGGCCGGGATGCGCAGATGGCGGCGCTGGGCCGGGCCTTCATCGCCACCGCCAGCCTCCCCCTCGGGGCGAGCCACGCGCCGCCCCCGCCACCTGCCCCCCTGCCCGCCCCCGTCGAATCCGGCCGCCTGGACATCTGCGTATTCGGTGCCCACCTGTCCGGCATGGCGCTCAACGGCGATCTCAAGGCCATGGGCGGGCGCTTCGTCCGGGCGGCGGCGACCGCGCCGGTCTACCGCATGAAGCTGCTGCCCGGCGGCACGCCGCGCCCGGGCGTGGTACGGGTGCAGGAGAACGGTGCGGCGCTGGAAGGCGAGATCTGGTCGCTGCCCTTCGATGGCGTCGGACAGCTTATGGCCACCATCCCGGCGCCCCTCGGCCTCGGCCAGGTGGAACTGGCCGACGGCACCCGCGTCACCGGTTTCCTCGCCGAGGCCGCCGGCGTGGACGGGAGCGAGGACATCACCGCCCATGGCGGCTTCCGGGCCTATGTGAACGCGCCCGCTACCGTCTGAAGCAAGGCCGGCGGCCTTCCCGAAGGAGACGACACGAACGCGCGAGGCATGCTGGACAGGGCGCCTGATACACTGTATCAAATCATCTGACCGACATCGTTTCCCGGCAGATTTCATGCGCTTGTCCTCGACCGCCACGGCTACTGCTGCGCCCGCCGCACCCCATCCGGAGCCGGCGCCCGGACCCGCGGGCGCGCCACGCCACGGCCACGCGCCTCACGACCACGCGGACCATCGCCACCTGGACCATCGCCACCCGGACCACACCCCCGCCGGCCACGCCCATTCCGGTCACGGGACCGCAGCCACCCGCGCGCCGTCGGTCACCATCGGGCCATCGGTGCTGCGCCTGTCGCTGGCCGCGCGGCTCGCCCTCGCCGGCGGCTTCCTCGCCGTGCTGTGGACGGCCGTCGCCCTGGTGGTGGGAGCCCAGCCGTGAGCGCGCAGATCTCCTTTCACAACCTCACCTTGGGCTATGAGCGCCATCCCGCCGTCCACCACCTGAGCGGGGATGTGGAAGAAGGCGCGCTCTTGGCCGTGTGCGGCGCCAACGGGGCCGGCAAGTCCACGCTGCTCAAGGGCATCTGCGGCGCGCTGAAGCCGCTCGGCGGCGCCATCGACCTGCACGGCGTCTCCCCGCGCGATATCGCCTACCTGCCGCAGGGCGCCGAGATCGACCGCAGCTTCCCCATCCACGTCTACGACATGGTGGCCATGGGCCTGTGGCGGCGCGCCGGCCTGTTCGGCGGCATCGGCAAGGCCGATCGCGCGCGCATCGAGCAGGCCATCTCCGCCGTCGGCCTCGAGGGCTTCGAGACGCGACCCATCGGCACCCTCTCCGGCGGGCAGATGCAGCGCACCCTGTTCGCCCGGCTGCTGCTGCAGGACGCCCGCGTCATTCTCCTGGACGAGCCGTTCACCGCGCTCGACGCGAAGACCGTTTCAGACCTCGTCGACCTGGTGCGCCGCTGGCACGGCGAGCGGCGCACGGTGATCGCCGTGCTGCACGACTTCGACCTCGTGCGCGCGACCTTTCCCCAGACGCTGCTCCTCGCCCGGACCCCCGTCGCCTGGGGGCCGACAGCCGAAGCCCTCGGCCCAGAAAACCTGCTCAAGGCCCGGCGCATGGGGGAGGCGTGGCGGGTGGACGCCGCTACCTGTGTCGATGCCGCGTGAGCCGGCTTCGCCTCCGGAGCCCCCTCCGGAGGCGAAGTACCGAGTGCGCGTCCTTCCGCTTGGCCGGGGAGCCGGGGTCAGTCCAGTCCCGTCCGGTTTCTACCCCGCCGGACAACGGCCTCCCGGCCAAGCGCAAGGACGACGCAGGACTGCGCCAGTGTGAGCCTGGCGCAGAGCGGCCATTACCCCGCCCGGAACGCCAGCACGCCTGCCGATGACACCGGCCCGCAAACGCTAAAAGACCCGCGCACACAGGGCGCGCAAGAGACGGCAATGAACCCTTACGAGATCTTCATCGCTCCGTTCACGGAGTTCGAATTCATGCGGCGGGCGCTGGCCGGCGTGTTCGCGCTGGCGCTGGGCGCCGGGCCGCTGGGCGCCTTCCTCATGCTGCGGCGCATGTCGCTCACCGGCGACGCCATGGCCCATGCCATCCTGCCCGGTGCCGCCATCGGCTTCCTGTTCGCCGGCCTGAACCTCTACGCCATGACCGCCGGCGGCCTGGCGGCGGGCCTGCTGGTGGCCGTCGGCGCCGGCGTGGTGGCGCGGGCGACGGGCATGAAGGAGGACGCCTCCCTCGCCGCCTTCTACCTGATCTCGCTGGCGCTGGGCGTGCTCATCGTCTCGCTCAAGGGCTCCAACGTGGACCTGCTGCACGTGCTGTTCGGCACGGTGCTCGGCATCGACGACGCCACCCTCATCCTCATCGCCGCCATCACCACCGTGACGCTGGTCACCCTCGCGGTGATCTGGCGGCCGCTGGTGCTGGAATGCGTGGACCCCACCTTCCTCGCCTCGGTGAGCCGCGCCGGCGGGGTGAGCCACATCGCCTTCCTGTCGCTGGTGGTGATGAACCTGGTGGGCGGCTTCCACGCGCTGGGCACGCTGCTCGCGGTCGGCCTGATGATGCTGCCCGCCGCCACCGCGCGCTTCTTCGCCCGCGACCTCACCGCCTTCGTCACCCTCGCGACGGCCATCGCCTTCACCTCGGGGACGATCGGGCTGCTGGTTTCCTACCACCTCGGCACGCCGTCCGGACCGTCCATCATCCTGGTGGCGGGACTGGCCTACGCGTGCGCCGTCGTCCTCGGCCCGGTGGGCGGTCTCATCACCCGCCTGCTGCCCCGCCGCCATCTCGAAGCCTGAAGAGGATCGTTCATGATCACGCGACGTGTTGTCCTCGCCGCCACCCTGGCTGTCCCGCTCGCCGGCACCATCGCCGCTCCGGCCTTCGCGCAAAGCGCCCCGCCGGCGCAGAAGCTGCCGGTGGTGGCGTCCTTCTCCATTCTCGGCGATTTCGTGAAGCAGGTGGGCGGCGACCGGGTGAAGGTCACCACCATCGTCGGCCCCAACGGCGATGCCCATGTCTACCAGCCCACCCCGGCCGACGCGAAGGCGGTGGCCGCCGCCAAGGTGGTGTTCGTCAACGGGCTCGGCTTCGAGGGCTGGCTGGACCGCCTGGTGAAAGCGTCCGGCACCAAGGCCGTCATCGTCGTGGCCACCAAGGGCGTCACGCCCCGCACCGGCTTCGAGGATCATGACGACGACAAGCCCAAGGGCAAGGACACGCATGCCAAGGGCGAGCATGGGAACGACGCGCACGGCCACGGCGGCATCGATCCCCACGCCTGGCAGTCCATCGCCAATGCCAAGGTCTACGTGGCCAACGTGCGCGACGGCCTGATCGCCGCCGATCCGGACGGCCGCGATGCCTACGCCGCCAATGCGGGGGCCTACCTCGCCAGGCTCGATGCGCTGGAGGGCGAGGTGAAGGCCGCGATCGGCAAGATCCCCGAGCCGCAGCGGCGCATCATCACCTCGCACGATGCCTTCGGCTATTTCGGCGAGGCCTACGGCCTCACCCTCATCTCCCCCGAGGGCGTCTCCACCGAGAGCGAGGCCTCGGCCAAGGACGTGGCGCGCATCATCCGGCAGATCAAGGCGCAGAAGATCCCGGCGGTGTTCGTCGAGAACATTTCCGACCCGCGCCTGGTGCAGCGCATCGCCAAGGAGACCAGCGCCAAGATCGGCGGCGAGCTCTATTCCGATGCGCTCTCCGATGACAAAGGCCCGGCGAGCACCTACATCGACATGATGCGCTCCAACGTGCGCGAGCTCTCCTCCGCGCTCGCGAGCTGAGGCGCCCGCACTTCCCTCGGGCGGTGGCCGCATCGCGGCCGTCGCCTCGAACGATCAGGTGAACCCCATGGCTGACACGCAGGCCGAGAAGATCCCCGTCACCGTCCTCACCGGCTACCTGGGCGCCGGCAAGACGACCCTGCTCAACCGCATCCTGTCGGAGCCGCACGGCAAGAAATACGCCGTCATCGTCAACGAGTTCGGCGAGATCGGCATCGACAACGACCTCGTGGTGGGCGCCGACGAGGAAGTGTTCGAGATGAACAACGGCTGCATCTGCTGCACCGTGCGCGGCGATCTCATCCGCATCATCGACGGCCTGTTGCGCCGCAAGGGCGCCTTCGACGGCATCATCGTCGAGACCACCGGCCTCGCCGACCCCGCGCCCGTCGCCCAGACCTTCTTCGTGGACGAGGAGGTGCAGGCCAGGACCAAGCTCGACGCCGTGGTCACCGTCGCCGACGCCAAGTGGCTGTCCGACCGCCTGAAGGACGCGCCCGAGGCCAAGAACCAGGTGGCCTTCGCCGACGTGATCCTCCTCAACAAGACCGATCTCGTCTCCGCTCCGGAGCTGGACGAGGTGGAGGCCCGCATCCGCGGCATCAACCCCTACGCCAAGCTGTACCGGACACAGAAATCGCAGATCGACATCGCCAAGGTGCTCAACCAGGGCGCCTTCGACCTCGACCGCATCCTGGAGATCGAGCCCGCCTTCCTGGAGGAGGAGGAGCACCACCATCACCACGATCACGGCCATGAGCACGGCCATGAGCACGGCCCCGACTGCGGCTGCGGCCATGATCACGATCATGACCACGGCCACCATCACGGCCTGAAGGTGGTGCACGACGATGAGATCCAGTCGGTCTCGTTTGCCACGGACAAGCCGCTGGACGCCGACCGCTTCTTTCCCTGGGTGCAGAACCTCGTGGCGACCGAGGGGATCAACATCCTGCGCTCCAAGGGCATCCTCTCGTTCAAGAACGACCCTGACCGCTTCGTCTTCCAGGGCGTGCACATGATCCTCGACGGCGACCACCAGCACCCGTGGAAGGACGACGAGGCACGGCGCAGCCGCATCGTCTTCATCGGCCGCAAGCTGGACGCGAAGGCGCTGGAAGAGGGCTTCCTCTCCTGCATCGCCTGACGTCCGGCGCTGCGCGCCGGAGACAAGGGTCTCGACACCGGCGCGCGATTGCGGTTCAACGACGCGGAACGGAGAGATGCCCATGAGCCTGACCCGTGGCCTTGCCAGTCGCCTGCCGAGCGCCCTGCCCCTCGTGGCGAAGGCCCCCGTGGTTCCGGTCGTGGTCATCGAGCGGCTGGAGGACGCCGTGCCCTTGGCCCGCGCGCTGGTGGAGGGCGGCCTTCCGCTGATCGAGGTGACGCTGCGCACGGCGGTCGCGCTCGAAGCCGTGCGCCACATCGCGGCGGAGGTGGAGGGCGCCATCGTCGGCGCGGGAACGGTGGTTGAGCGCGCCCAGATCGAGGCCTGCCTCGAAGCCGGCGCCACCTTCCTGGTGAGCCCCGGCACCACCCCGAGCCTGGCCGAGGCCTTCGCCGAGACCCCCATTCCGGTCATGGCCGGCTGCGCCACCGCCTCGGAGGCCATGCGGCTGGCCGAGCTCGGCTTTGAGGTGCTCAAGTTCTTCCCCGCCGAAGCCTCGGGCGGCGTGGCCTTCCTGAAATCCATCGCCGGCCCCCTGCCCCACCTGCGCTTCTGCCCCACCGGCGGCATCGGCCCGGCGAACGCGCCGGACTACCTGGCCCTGCCGAGCGTGGTGGCGGTGGGCGGCTCGTGGGTGGTGCCGGCGGACGCCATCCGCGCCGGAGACTTCGGCAAGGTGCGCGATCTCGCCAAGGCGGCCGCGGGGCTCAAGCGGGCGGCGCGCTTCGGCTGAGGCGGCGCGGATCTGGCACGCCGGCCGATCCTCCGGTAACCTCGGGGGGATCCCTCATTCGGCCTGGATCGAAGCGGAATGACCGAGGAGCCGACGAAGCCGAAAAAGACCGTGCTGGACCTCATCACCGGCACCACGGGGCAGGTCACCGCCGTGATGATCGCCCTGACGGCATTCCTCACCCAGGTTCCGGAGCTGAAGAACGCGGGCCAGAGGGCCTTCTGCGCCGTCGTGTCATGCGCCGTGGGGCCGGATACCGCGGCCACCGGCCCCACGGCGGGCGGCAGTCCCGCCTCGGGGAGCCCCGCATCGACCAACCCGTCATCCGGCGCCGCCACGGGCAGCGCGACCGGCACCGGCACGGTCGCGGGGCGGCTGTCCGCCCTGTCGGCGGGGGGCATCGATTTCAGCGTCGCGCCCGAGCAGATGCGCGACTGGCTCGGCAACGGGCTGACGCCCTACCCCGCCGTGGCCGATGCGCTGGTGGCCCTGCTGGGCGGCAAAAAGCTGCGGCAGCCCGTCGAGCTCGACGTGATCGTCGGCTTCTATGAAAGCCGGGCCCGGTCCCCGCGCGCCGTCGCCGAGGTGGACCCGGAACAGCTGAAGGCAGCGGTGGTCTCAGCATACCGCGAGCGCCATGGCGCTTCCCCGACGGATTTTCAGTCCCTGCTCCAGTAGAGTAGAGCGCCTCTCCGACCGCCGGCGATGCAGCCTCAGGCCACCGTCTTCCCCTCGCCGTCGACGAGGAAATGCTCCAGCCAGTGGATGTCATACCTGCCTTCGGCGATGTCGCGGGTGCGCACCAGGGTGCGAAACAGCGGCAGCGTGGTGTCGATGCCGTCCACCACGAACTCGTCCAGCGCGCGGCGCAGGCGGCGCAGGCATTCGTCCCGTGTCTTGCCGTGCACGATCAGCTTGCCCACCAGGCTGTCATAGGTGGGGGGGATGACGTAGCCCTGATAGGCGTTGGAATCCACGCGGATGCCGAGGCCGCCGGGCACGTGGTAGTGGGTGATCTTGCCCGGCGACGGCCGGAAGGTGGTGGGATGCTCCGCATTCACCCGGCATTCGATGGCATGGCCCTCGATCACCACGTCCTTCTGGGTCAGGGTCAGCGGCTCGCCCGCGGCCACGCGGATCTGCTCGTTGATGAGGTCGATGCCGGTGACCATCTCCGTCACCGGATGCTCCACCTGGATGCGGGTGTTCATCTCGATGAAGTAGAAGTTCCCGTTCTCGTACAGGAACTCGATGGTGCCCACGCCGATATAGCCGAGCTTGCGCATGGCGGCGGCGCAGGTCTCGCCGATCTGCGCCCGCTGGACGGCGGTGATGACCGGAGACGGCGCCTCCTCCCACACCTTCTGGTGGCGGCGCTGGAGCGAGCAGTCGCGCTCGCCGAGATGGATGGCGTGGCCCTTGCCGTCGCCCAGCACCTGCACCTCGATGTGGCGCGGGGTGGAAAGGTACTTTTCCAGATAGACGGCGTCGTCGCCAAAGGCGGCCTTGGCTTCGGTGCGGGCGGTGGAGAGGGCCTGGGAGAGGTCCTCCTTGGTCATCGCCACCTTCATGCCGCGCCCGCCGCCGCCGGCGGCGGCCTTCACCAGCACCGGGAAGCCGATCTCGGCGGCGACCCGGTGGGCCTCCTCGTCCGAATGGATGCCGCCGTCGGAGCCGGGCACCACCGGAATGCCGAGGGACTGGGCCGTCTTCTTGGCCTCGATCTTGTCGCCCATGATGCGGATATGCTCCGCCTTGGGGCCGATGAAATGAATGTTGTGGTCGGCGAGGATCTCGGCGAACCGTGCATTCTCGGCCAGGAAGCCGTAGCCGGGATGCACCGCGTCCGCCCCGGTGATCTCGCAGGCGGCCAGCAGCGAGGGGATGTTGAGATAGCTCTCGCGGGCCGCGGGCGGGCCGATGCATACGCTCTCGTCGGCGAGGCGCACGTGCATGGCGTCGGCATCCGCGGTGGAGTGGACCGCGACCGTCGCGATGCCCAGCTCCTTGCAGGCGCGCAGGATCCGCAGCGCGATCTCGCCGCGGTTGGCGATGAGGATTTTTCTGAACATCAAGGGTGCCTGCCTGATCCGAGCCGGGTCATTCGATGATGAGCAGCGGCTCGCCATATTCCACGGGCTGGGCGTTGCCCACGAGGATGCGTGTCACCGTGCCGGTGCGCGGCGCGGGGATGGCGTTCATGGTCTTCATCGCCTCGATGATGAGCACCGTCTGGCCCTCCTTCACGGTGGCGCCGATCTCGATGAACGGGGCCGCCCCGGGTTCGGGGGAGAGGTAGGCGGTGCCGACCATGGGCGAGGGCACGACGCCCGGATGCTTGGAGAGGTCGGCCACCTCGGCCGCAGCGACGGCGACGGGCGCCGCGGCCAGGACGGCCGGCGCCAGCGGCGCGGCCTGGGCGAAGGTGACCGGAGCGGGCGCGCGCACCACCCGGATGCGCAGGCCCTCGTGCTCCACCTCGATCTCGGTGAGGTCGCTGCTCGAGAGGAGTTCGGCGATCTCTTTGACGACGGCGGTGTCGATGGGGGAATGGGGAGGCTTCATCATATTCCTGCTCTTGCCGGCCGGATGCGGCCGCACGAGGGCTGTTCGAGATGGTGCGTCACGGCACTTTAATATTTCACGGCGCGGGCGGCAGGCCGGCGAGGGCGTGAAGCCCCAGCACGTAGCTCTGCGGCCCGAAACCGCAGATCACCCCGCGCGCCACCGGGGACAGATAGGAGTGGTGGCGAAAGGCTTCCCGCGCGAACACGTTGGACAGGTGCACCTCGATGGTGGGCACCCCTACCGCCGCCACCGCGTCGCGCACGGCGACGGAGGTGTGGGTGTAGGCCGCTGCATTCAGCACGATCCCCCTTGCGCCGCGCGCCTGCTGGATGAAATCCACCAGCGCGCCTTCCGAATTGGTCTGGCGGAAGACGATCTCGAAGCCGAGCGCCGTCCCCTCCGCACGGCACAGCGCCTCCACGTCGGCGAGGGTCGCCGCACCGTAGATGCCCGGCTCGCGGGTGCCGAGGAGGTTGAGGTTCGGCCCGTTCAGGACGTGGACGGTATCGGACATCCGTAACAGATCTGCCGCCGGCACCCTTCGGCCGGGTCGCTGCCTTATAGGGGTGCGCGGGCCGCAAGGAAAGAGCGGGCCGTCATCACGGCGTCGTATCCACCACCACGCCGTGGAAATTCTGCTTCAGGGCAGGTTCGCCGGGATGTTGCGCCGGGGTCCGTCGAGGCAGCCCGCGGCCTTGCCGGCACGGATGGCGAAACGGTGGAGGTCGAAGCAGGCCAGGGCCAGCAGGCAGCCCGCACCGAGGACGGCCAGCCGTCCGGCCCGACTGATGGTGCGGTGATACTTCTGCCGCACGTAGAGCTCCGAGTGCATCTTGGCGCGGTTGACGCGGAAGGTCTGGGCGAAGGACGGCTTGCTGGAGCGCCCGCCCGCATGCACCACCCGCGCCGCTGTCACCACCACGATGGGGATCTTCCGCTCCAGCGCCCGCAGGGAGAGGTCGTCATCCTCGTGGTAGAGGAAGATGGCCTCGTCGAAGCCGCCGAGGCCAAGGAAGGCCTCGCGCGCCACCAGAAAAGCGGCCCCGTGCACGAAGCGGGTGCAATAGTCGCCGGCGATCTCTTCCGGCACGAGGCGGGCGCGGCGCGGCACCTTCTCGAAGATGCTGCCCTCCTTGCGCATCAATCGCCCGTTCTCCCCGGTGATGGCCGGCATGAGGATGGCCGGGCCGCCATAGCGCCGGGCCGCCTCCACCAGCCGGTCCACGGCATCGGGGGCGAGCTCCGCGTCCGGATTGAGGAACAGGACGAAGGGTGTCCGCGCCCGCCGCGCGCCCACATTGCAGGCGGTGCCGAAGCCGGCATTGGCGGGCATCTCGAAGATTTCGGCCGGCCGGGCCAGCGCCGCGCGCCATGCGGTGCCATCGGGCGAGGCGTTGTCGACGATGATCACGGCGCAGTCGTCGGGAACCGAGGCGACCGCGCGGCCGATCACCGCGCCGCTGTTGTAGGTCACGAACACCACGGTGACGACGGGAACGGACACGGCAACCTCGACACCACGGGACGTCGCATCCGGGACGTCGGTTCCAGGATTTGCGGCCCGGCCAGACAGGCTGTTACCGGGGCGAACCCGGACCGGCGACCGCTACAGCCGCCCTGATGCGGGGCAGCGGGCCAGCGCGGGGGTTTCCTGCGCCAGCTCTTCGGCAAAGGCAAGGCCGGCGCCCTCCGGCCGGGCCAGAGCCGCCAGGGCCGGGTGCCGCCCCACCCGCGCCAGGGCCGCGAGCACGTCGTCCGGCTGCAGCGCGGTCATGCAGCGCCGCTCGAAGGGGCACAGGTCGGCCGATGGCAGGAAGCAGGGCGCGCATGCCGTCTGCGTCCGCAGCACTTCCGTGGCCGGGCCGATGGGCGCCCACACGCGCGCCTCGGCGAAGCCGGAAAACAGCACCACGCAAGGCACCCCGAGCGCCGACGCCATGTGCGCCGGGCCCGAATCGAGCCCGACGAGCGCCTTGGCTTCGCGCAACACGGCGGGGACTTCCGCCAGGGTCAGCCCTCCGGTGAGGTCCAGCATCCGATTCCCCGGCAGGGTATCGGCAAGCGTGGCGAGGCCCGCGTCCTCCCCGGCGCGCCCCAGGAGCACCAGACCGAACGGCGTTCGCGCCAGAAGCGCCTGCGCCAGCTCCTGCCAAGCCGGCACCGGCCAGCGTTTGATGGGCAGGCGCGAGCCGACGGCGAGCACCACATAACCATGCGGAAAGCGGGCCGGGGCGGTTGCCGGCGGCGGCATGCAACCCAGCGCCCCGCCATAGCCGTGGCGCGCCGCGCGGAAAAGGCTCGACAAAGCCTCCGCGAGCAGCACGAGCCGCGTCGTCGCATCCACCGGCGACAGCAGCCCGGAGGCTCGGGCCGAGGCTTCCATCTCGGGCAGGGCGATGTCGAGGGCGAAGGGCCGGGACAGGCTCGCGAAGCCGACGCGGACCTGCGCCGCGATTCCCCACAGGAGAATGCGCGTGTCGTCGTCGTGCCGCAGGTCCACGGCGATGTCATAGGCCGGCAGCCCCAGCCGCCGCATGTCGTCCACGTCGTCGGCATCGGCACGCCGCGGAGTGCGGTCCTGGGCGCCGAAGAAATCGTAGGCGTGCACGGCGTCGAACAGACCCGTGGAGCGGGCGAGCTCCACATTGTAGGGGCCGCACAGGAGATCGAGGCGGGAGGCGGGAAAGGCCGCGCGCAGCCGTTCGCAGGCCGGCAGCGCGGTAATGAGGTCGCCGATATGGTCGAGCTTGAGCACCAGGATGGAGGGGGCCTCGGTGAGCCCCCGCAGCTTCCGGCCGGCGTCCTCGAAGGTGGCCGGCGCGAAGGGGCCGCCCTCGACGGGTCTCTTTTTTCGCCTGCGACGCCGAAACAGATCCGCGAGCCTGACCATCCCTCCCCCACGGCTGTACGCTACCTTTCGTAACGACATAACCAAGCGGCAGCAAGGGGAACGCCCTCACGATCAAGGCCGGGGATGCAGGAACGCCGCGGCTGGTCACGCCGCCGCTTCTTCGCTAGAAGGCGCCGCATGCGGGAGGCCCCAAACACGCGTGTCAGCCGGCGCCACGTCTTCTTCGTGGCCGGATACGATCCGATGACGGTGGATGGCCACCTTCGCATCTTCCTGCGCGAGCTGAAGCGCTTCGGCGCGGTCTGGAACGTCGCGACGCAAGGCCTGGACGCAGCGCCTCTGCCCACCCCCACCGGCGCCCTGTGGCGCAGCACGGCGCAGGCGCCCGGCTGGCGCACGCAGACGACGTTCGAGGTCCTCGCCTGGGACGACCTCGCCCGGGCCGACATGCGGCGGCCGCTGCGCTCCCACCTCAGGGGATCGGTGCGGGCGCTGGCGGACATGGTGGCGAGCGGCACCATCGCCGGCTATTTCCGCACCAGCCGGCGCTACGGCCTGTTCTTCCTCTTCACCTACCTGCTGCTTGCCGCCCTCTGGGGGCTCGGGCTGGCGGCCGGCATCGCCGCGGGGCGGCTGGCGGCGCCCCACCTGGGGACGGTGGCGGCCATTTTGATCGGCGCGGCGGTCGCGGCCGGGGCCGGGCTGCTGCTGATGCGCTGGCCCGGCCGCAGGTTCCGCCTCAAGCAGTCCCTCGACCTCGCGGAATTCTCCGTGGACTTCGTGCGCGGGCACCACCCACAGGTGGACGCGCGCATCGGCGCCTTCGCCGACCGGCTCCGCGCGGTGGAGCAGGCCGCCGCGGCGGAAGGGATGGACGAGATCGTCGTCGCCGGCCACAGCCTCGGCGCCATGCATGCGGTGAGCGCGGTGGCGGCGGCGTTGAAGGCGGACCCGGATTTCGGCTCGCGGGTCCGGGTGCGCATCCTGACCCTCGGCAGCACCACGGCGAAATTCGCCCTCCACCCCGCCGGCGAGCGCCTGAGGGCCGCGGCGGCGGAGGTGGCCGCCCGGCCGCGCATCGGCTGGCTGGAGGTGCAGTCGCGCGACGACATCGTCTCGTTCTACAAGGTGAACCCGGTCACCCTCGGTCCCGCCGCGTTCGCCGAGCCGTTGCTGCCGGCGGGCGACTTCTCCGCCCGGCCGCTGCTGCGGCAGGTGGCGGTGCGCGACATGGTTTCCCCCGCCACCTACTGGCGCTTCCGCCTCGACGTGATGCGCGTCCACTGCCAGTGCTTCCTCGCCAGCGACATCCGCGCCACCCACGACTTCTACGCCTATGTCTGCGGCCCGCTCGCCTTCGACGTGGTGGCCGCGCACACCAACGGGCTGCGCGCCTATACCGAGCCAGACGGAACCCTGCGCCCCCTCGTCGTCGACGAGACCGGGCGCATCCTGCCCCTTCCAGCCTCCGAAAGCCCTCCATGAGCCTCGTCACCTTCGCCAAGATCGCCTGGGCGGTGGGCGTCGCCGCCTGGTACGTCCTGCGCATCCCGTTCGAGCGCAAGGCCAAGCGCCAGGGCGTGGCCGATGCCCGCCACCGCACGGCGCGGGAGATCATCCTCCTGTCCATCTCGACGCTCGGGCTCGGCGTGGTGCCCGCCGTCTACGCCGCCACCTCCTTCCCGCGCTTCGCCTCCTACCCGCCGTCCCTGGCGCAGGTGGCGGCGGGGGTGCTGGTCTTCGCCGCGGCGCTGTGGCTGTTCTGGCGCACCCATCGCCAGCTGGGGCGCTATTGGTCGGTGACGCTGGAGATCAAGGACAAGCACCAGCTCATTACCACCGGCGTCTACGAGAAGGTGCGCCACCCCATGTATTCCGCCTTCTTCCTGTGGGCGCTGGCGCAGGCGCTGCTGCTGCCGAACCTCATCGCCGGCCCGGCCGGGCTCATCGGCTTCGGCACGCTGTTCTTTTTCCGCGTTGGGCGGGAGGAACAGATGATGCGCGAGGCCTTCGGCGCGCAGTACGAGGCCTATGAGAAGCGCACCAAGCGCATCATTCCCGGCATCTATTGAGGGCGCGGAACGAAGCGGGAAAGGCGGGGGCGCGCCGATTCGGTCACGCTGCGTTCGCGGGACGTCCACGGGGCGGGCGAGGAGTGTCCCGGAATGGGACAATGGCCTCCTTCGGCCCGGACATGCCGTATCGGCCCCTCACCGGCCCGTGGAAGGGCGAAGACCCCTACCCTTCCGGGTCCAGCGGAGCGGTGCCGGTGGGGCGGCCGTCGGCGTCGCGGGTGATGGTCTCCACCCGCGCCTCCGCCGCCTTCAGCAGCGTCTCGCACCGCTTCTTGAGGGCCTCGCCCCGCTCATAGATGGCGATGGACTCCTCCAGCGGCACGTTGCCCTTCTCGAGGCTGCTGACGATGGCCTCGAGCTCGGCCAGCGCCGCCTCGAAGCTCAGCGCGTCCACGCCCGCTCCCGCGGCAGGCACGGCCTTGCCCTTGCCTGCACTGCCCTGGTTCGCCTCAGCCATGGCCGCCTCCGCTGATTCTGCCCGGTCCACCATAGACGAGCGGTCGCGGGGTCAGAAAGCCGCCGGGGTGGCCCCCGCGCCCGCCCTTTGGTAGAAGCCGGCGAGCTTTCACGGAAAACACCGATCCCATGTTCCCCGCGGCGTCCGCGCCAATTGAGCCCCGCGACCCATCCAGCCTCGAAGACGCGCTCCTCGCCGCCTTCGACGCGGCCGGCTTCGCGCGCATCCATCCGCCCATCCTCCAGCCTGCGGACGTGTTCCTCGACCTTTCGGGGGAATCCATCCGGCGCCGCATGTACCTGACGGCGGATGCCGAGGGCCGCGAGCTGTGCCTGAGGCCCGACCTCACCATCCCCGTCGCCCGCGCCGTCATCGCGGGCGGGATGCGGATGCCGGCACGCGTCAGCTATCTTGGTCCGGTGTTCCGCTTTCGCGGCGAAGGCTCGGGCGAGTTCCGGCAGGCGGGCGTCGAATCCTTCGGCCGCACCGACATCGAGGCGGCGGACGCCGAGATCGTCGCCCTCGGGCTCAATGCCTGCGCGCTCTACGGCCTGCCCCAGCCGCAGATCCGGCTCGGCGACGTGGGCCTGTTCGCGGCCCTGCTGGAGGCGCTGCCTCTGGCCCCGGCCCTGCGCCGCCGGCTGCTCAAGGATTTCGGCCAGGGCCGGCTCGACGCCGACCTCGGCCGCCTGCGGGATCGCCCGCAGGAAGGCGCTTCCGCCCATGCCGGCGTCCTCGCCGCCCTCGCCGGGGCCGACCCGGCGGCGGCGCGGGCGCTGATCACCGACCTGCTCTCCATCGCCGGCATCTCCACCGTAGGCGGGCGCACCGTCTCCGAGATCGCCGAGCGCTTCCTTGAGCAATCCTCGCTGGAAGCCGGCGCGGGCCTGTCCGCCGAGACCGCGCAGATCCTTTCCCGCTACCTCTCCATCTCCGGCACGCCGGACGACGCCTCCGCCCGCATGCGCGCGCTGACGGCGGAGGCCGGCATCGACATTTCCGCCGCCCTCGACGTGTTCGACCGGCGCAGTGGCTTTCTCACCGCCTATGCGGTGAACCTTGCCGACGTGCGCTTCTCCACGGCCTTCGGCCGGCCGCTCGACTATTACAGCGGCATGGTGTTCGAGCTGCACGACCCCAAGGCGAGCATCTCCGACCGCACCGCCGGGCCGCTGGTGGCGGGCGGGCGCTACGACAAGCTGCTGTCGCGCCTCGGCGCCGAGCACTGCGTGCCGGGCGTCGGCCTCGCCGCATGGGTGGAGCGCCTCGCCGCCCTCGATCTTTCAGCGGAGGCCGCCCGATGACGAGCCCGCTCATCCTTGCCGTGCCGTCCAAGGGGCGGCTGCAGGAGAATGTCCACGCCTTCTTCGGCCGCGCCGGCATGCCGCTGACGCAGGCCCGGGGCGCGCGCGAATATCGCGGCGCGCTGGGCGGCGTGGACAATGTGGAGGTGGCCTACCTCTCCGCCTCGGAGATCGCCGCCGCGCTGGCCGCCGGCGCCGCCCATATGGGCGTCACCGGCGAGGACCTGGTGCGCGAGAACATCCTGGAGGCGGACAGCCGCGTGGCGCTGCTGGAGAAGCTGGGCTTCGGTTACGCCAATGTGGTGGTGGCGGTGCCGCAGGCCTGGATCGACGTGCGCACCATGGACGACCTCGACGACGTGGCGAGCCATTTCCACGGCCGCACCGGCCGCCGCATTCGCGTGGCGACGAAATACGTCAACCTCACGCGCGGCTTCTTCGCCCGCCACGGCATCGTCGACTACCGCATCGTCGAGAGCGCCGGCGCCACCGAGGGCACCCCCGCCTCCGGCTCGGCGGAGCTCATCGTCGACATCACCACCACCGGCGCGACGCTGGCCGCCAACGCGCTGAAGGTGGTGGACGACGGGATCATCCTGAAGTCCGAGGCGAACCTCGTCGCCTCGCTGACCGCCAGCTGGAGCGCCGGGGCCCTTTCGGCCGCGCGGGCCATGTTCGACCGGCTGGGCGCGGAAAAGCGCGCCCGCACCATGCGCGAGGTGCGCACCCGCTTCGCCAGCTGCGATGCGTCGCTGGTGGACCAGGCCGTGGCGCGCTACCGCTGCGTCGCGCCCTTCGGCGGACCGACCTCGTCGGGCATGCTCACCCTGCACTGCCCACCCGACACCCTGCACGGCCTCGCCACCTTCCTGCGCGAGGGCGGGGCCAGCATGGTGACGGTGGGGCCGATCGAATACGTGTTCGCCGCCGACAATCCGCTGTTCGAGGCCCTGGAAGCCCGGCTCGGCTGACCGCCGCCCGTCCGGCGCATGGAGGCACCGCCGGCCGCGCGGACCGGCGGTGCCTCCATGTGCGATCGGCGGACGCGCTCAGTTGTTGCCGATGCCGCGGTCACCCTGCTGCAGGAACAACTGGTCGCCCTGCGACAGCGCGGGGCCATTGTCCTGCCGGATGCGGGCGAAGGCGGAGCTGCGGGCCTGGCTCGCGGCGTAGGCGAGACCCTGATGACCCGAGGAAGCCGCCGCTTCGGCCGCGGTGTCGGCGGCCTCGCGCGAAGGCTCGTCCGCCGCCCTCACGGCGCCGGTGGCGAGAAGGGTGGTGGCCAGCACGACGGCACCAAAAGTCAGCTTGCGCATTTTCATCTCCATGTGTTGCGGCGCAATCAGCGCCGCTCCGATGGACATGGAGCTATTCATCGGACCACCGCCGGATAAGGGCCCTTTTCCGCAACAGTGCGGTGCAAAATTCGGGACAATTAGGTCAGCACTCCATCCCCAAAAAACCGGCGGCGACGCTGATACCCCCAGCTAAAATGCCGTGTTCGTGGGGGGATTCGTCATGCTGCCGTCCGAGCCGGTCACACCGCTATCACCCGTCCGCCTGCTCGGCGGCTTCGGCTCCGGCGCCGCCATCGGCATTGTCGGCGGCCTGATCGGCCTCGGCGGGGCGGAGATCCGCCTGCCGGTGCTCATCGCCTTCGGCTTCGACGCGCTGCCGGCGGTGATCCTCAACCGCGCCCTGAGCCTCGTGGTGGTGGCCTCGGCGCTGCCCTTCAGGGCCGAGGCCGTGCCGTATGCGGACGTGGCGGCGCATGGGCCCATCATCCTCACCACGCTGGCGGGCAGCCTCGCCGGCGCCTTCACCGGCGCCACCTATGCCACCCGCTTCGCTTCGCGCACCCTGTTCCGCGCCATCGCGGTGCTGCTCCTCGTCACCGCGGTGCTGCTCGTCGCCGGCGGCGATCCCGAGTTGAGGCACATGCCCGTCGATGGAACCGTGCGCGTCGTGGCGGGGGTGGCCGCGGGCTTCGCCATCGGCCTCGCCGTGGCCATGATGGGCGTGGCCGGCGGCGAACTCCTGGTGCCGACGCTGGTGCTGCTGTTCTCCCTGCCGGTGAAGCTCGCCGGCAGCGTCGCCCTCGTCATCGCCCTGCCGACCATCCTCGTCGGCTTCGCCCGCTTCGGCCGCGACAACACCATCGGGGTCATCCGCGACAACGCGCCCTTTCTCGGCGTGATGGTGGCGGGGTCGATCACCGGCACCTTCATCGGCGGGCAGTTGCTCGGCATCCTGCCGTCGGTGGTGCTCTTGCCCCTGCTCGGCCTCATCCTCGTCGCCTCGGCGGTGAAGATCTGGCGGCACAGCACCCGGCAGGACCACGCCTGAGCCCCGGCGCGGACACGCCCTGCGCAAAGCGATATCCAGCCGGACACCTCAAGCAACGCAGGTCGCCCCAAAAGATATATTCTTATATATACAACACTTCATTCACACGATCACCGAGTGAATTTGCATATTCGAGAAAGATGATCAAATAAATCTGGACGCGCCACCGGGTTTCTGGAAAGTGTGGCACCCAGCTTCACTTTTGATCGTCCAGGCCATGAAGGTGACATCGCGCCCGCCCATCGCCTTTTCAGCCGGCGGCGTCATCGGCACGCTCGGGGGCCTCATCGGCCTCGGCGGCGCGGAATTCCGCCTGCCGGTGCTCATCTCGGTCTTCGGTTTCAAGGCCCTCGACGCCGTCATCGTCAACAAGGCAGTGAGCCTCGTGGTGGTGGCCTTCGCCCTGCCGTTCCGCGCCAGCGTGGTGCCGTTCGCCGATGTGGCCGCCCATTGGGGCATCATCGCCAACCTGCTGGCCGGCAGCCTGTTCGGCGCCTGGGCCGGCGCCGGGCTCGCCGTCCGGCTCTCCTCCGGGGTCCTGTACCGGGTCATCGCGCTCCTGCTCGGCACGATCGCCGTGGTGCTGGCCTTCGGCCATGGGGCGGCCCCGGCCGAGGCGCTACTAACCGGCTGGCCGCAGCTGGCGGCGGGCGTGGCCGCGGGCTTCGCCATCGGGATCTTCGCGTCCGTCCTCGGCGTCGCCGGCGGAGAGCTGCTGATTCCCACTTTGATCCTGCTCTTCGGCATGGACGTGAAGCTCGCCGGCAGCCTCTCGCTCGCCATCAGCCTGCCCACCATGCTGGTGGGCTTCGCCCGCTACAGCCGCGACCGCAGCTTCGCGGTGCTGGGGCACAATCGCGGCTTCCTGCTGGCCATGGGGCTCGGCTCCATCGCCGGAGCGTTCGTGGGCAGCCGCCTCCTGGGGATCATCCCCACGGGCGTCCTGCTGCCGCTGCTCGCCGGCCTGCTCGCCCTCTCGGCGATAAAAGTCTGGCGTCACGGCTGAGCGCCGGCGGGCCCCGCGCTTTCCTCCGCCGCGATCGCGCTCTAGTCTTCCGCCGGACCCGACAGATGAGCGATGCGCCGGCTCGTGCCTCCCGAGCCCGCGCCAGGAGCGTTGACATGCGTGATGCCGAGCCGCACCCGATCCGCCTTGCCGATTACCGCCCGCCGGACTGGCTGGTGGAACGGGTGGACCTCGACTTCGCGCTCCACCCCTCCCAGACCCGCGTCACCACCCGCCTCGCCCTGAAGCGCAACCCGCTCGGCGCTGACGACGCGCCGGTGGTGCTCGACGGCGATGGCCTCACGCTGGTGCGCCTCGCCGTGGACGGCCGTCCGCTGGCCGGGCCGAGCTTCGAGGCGACGCCGGACAAGCTCACCCTGGCCCATCCCCCGGCGGACGCCTTCACGCTGGAAATCGAGACGCTGGTGGACCCCACCGCCAACACCCAGCTCATGGGCCTCTATCGCACCTCGGGCAATTACTGCACCCAGTGCGAGCCGGAGGGCTTCCGCCGCATCACCTATTATCCCGACCGGCCGGACGTGCTCTCCATCTTCACCACTCGCATCGAGGCCGGCAAGGACGAGGCGCCGATCCTGCTCGGCAACGGCAACCGTGTCGAAAGCGGCGACATTCCCGGCACCGGCCGGCACTTTGCCGTGTGGCACGACCCCTGGCCGAAGCCCTCTTACCTGTTCGCCCTGGTGGGCGGGCGGCTGGCCAAGGTGGCGGACAGCTTCGTCACCGCCTCGGGCCGGCGGGTGGAGCTTGGCATCTATGTGGAAGAAGGCAAGCAGGCTCGGGCCGGCTACGCCATGGACGCGCTGAAGCGCTCCATGCGCTGGGACGAGGAGGCGTTCGGCCGCGAATACGACCTCGACGTGTTCAACATCGTCGCCGTCTCCGATTTCAACATGGGGGCCATGGAGAACAAGGGCCTCAACGTCTTCAACGACAAGTATGTGCTGGCGACCCCCGAGACCGCCACCGACGCCGACTATTCCGGCATCGAGGGGGTGATCGCCCACGAATATTTCCACAACTGGACCGGCAACCGCATCACCTGCCGCGACTGGTTCCAGCTGTGCCTGAAGGAGGGCCTCACTGTCTTCCGCGACCAGGAATTCTCCTCCGACCAGCGCTCGCGGCCGGTGAAGCGCATCGCCGACGTGCGCATGCTCAAGGCGGCCCAGTTCACCGAGGATTCCGGCCCCCTCGCCCATCCGGTCCGACCGGAAACCTATCGCGAGATCAATAACTTCTACACCGCCACCGTGTACGAGAAGGGCGCGGAGGTGGTCCGCATGCTGAAAACCCTGCTCGGCGAGGCGGGCTTTCGCGCCGGCATGGACCTTTACTTCCAGCGCCACGACGGCGAGGCGGCCACCATCGAGGATTTCGTCGCCGCCTTCGCCGACGCCACCGGGCGCGACCTCTCCCAGTTCGCCCTGTGGTACGCCCAGTCGGGCACGCCGCTCCTCACCGCGCACGGCACCTATGACGCCGCCGCCGGCACCTACCGGCTCGACGTGACCCAGTCGGTTCCCCCCACCCCCGGGCAGGGCGACAAGAAGCCCATGCTGATCCCGCTGGCCCTCGGCCTCGTGGGGCCGGACGGGCGCGACCAGCCGCTGATGCTTGGCAACATCCCGGTGGAGCACGGGGTCATCGAGGTGAAGGAGGCGCAGCAGAGCTTCGTGTTCACCGGCCTCGACGCGCGGCCCGTGCCTTCGCTCAACCGCGGCTTCTCGGCGCCGGTGAACCTGGCGAGCGACCTCACCGAGGCCGACCGCGTTTTCCTTGCCGCCCATGACGCCGACCCCTTCAACCGCTTCGACGCGCTCCAGCGCATCGCCCTCGAGCAACTGAAGGCGGGGGCGCGCTCCGGCACGCTGCCGGCGCCGGACGCGCTCGTCACCGCCGCCGGGGCCATCCTTGCCGATGCCGGCCTCGACCCCGCCTTCAAGGCCCAGGCGCTGGCCCTGCCCGGCGAGGGTGAAGTGGCGCGCGAGCTTGCCAGCGACGTGAACCCCGACGCCGTCTACGCCGCCCGCAAGGGGCTGCGCGTCGCCCTCGGCACGGCGCTGGCCGACGCATTCGCGACGGCCTATGGCGCCGAAGCGGCGAGCGGCCCGTTCTCGCCCGACGCGGCCTCCGCCGGCCGGCGCGCGCTGCGCAATCTCAGCCTCGACTACCTCGCCGTCACCGGTTCGGCGGATGGCATCGCTCGCGCCAAGGCCCAGTTCGAGAGCGCCGACAACATGACGGACCGCCTCACCGCCCTCGCCGTGCTCGCCCAGCACGACGTTCCCGAGCGCGAGGCGGCGCTCGGCGCCTTCTACAACCGCTTCGAGCGCGACGCCCTCGTCATCGACAAATGGTTCACGCTGCAGGCGCAGATCGCCTCCGCCGGGACCCTGGACCGGGTGAAGGACCTGATGCTGCACCCAGCCTTCTCCCTGGCGAATCCGAATCGCGTGCGCGCCCTCATCGGCGCCTTCGCCGCCGCCAACCCCACCCAGTTCAACCGTGCCGATGGGGAAGGTCACGCTTTCGTGGCGGACGTTGTGCTCACCCTCGACAGCAAGAATCCGCAGGTCGCCGCCCGTCTCCTCGCCTCGTTCAAGACCTTCCGTCAGCTAGAACCGGTGCGTCGCAGCAATGCCGAGCGTGCCCTTCGCCGCATCGCGGAAACACCGGGCCTGTCGCCGGACGTGGCCGACATCGCCACCCGCTCGCTGGCGTAGCGACGCATCCGCCTGCACGCCGGCCCGCTTTCGTCCAGGGGCTGGCGCGCAGGGGCGCCTCGATTACATCGGAAAATGGGATAAAAAGATGCGAAACTGGCGTATTATCCCAGAGAAGAGGGAGGCTTAGCTTCCCCTCCATCGAAAGCAGCGCCATCGCTGCCATTCAATGGAGACCATCATGCGTTATCTGACCCTCGGCGCCATCGCCCTTGCCGCCACCCTCGGCGTGTCCGGCCTCGCCCGGGCCGCCGACGACCTCTCCCGCGAGGAAGCCGATGCCCAGGCGGAAGCGGCGGTTCAGTCGCCCTATGAGCAGGCGGGGCACGCCCTCGGCTATTCCGAGAGCCGCTGGCAGGGCCATCCGCTCGCCACCTCCCGCGCCCACGCCGCCGCGAACGCGCAGCTGTCGGCCGATTCCGAGTTCCTGCGCCTCGGCGACCGTGGCATCGGCGGCGAGTGATGGTCGTCGCCTGCGGCCGGACCGGACGTCCGGTCCGGCCGGGGCGGCTGATGCGGTGGACATGACCCATTCGTCCGAGAGGTCCGCATGACACGCTTCGACGAAGTGGAAGTCTTCCTGCGCGTGGTGGAGCGCGGCAGCTTCATCGGGGCGGCGGCCCAGCTGGGCATGCCCGCGTCCACGGTCAGCCGCCGCCTGAAGCTGCTCGAGGACCGGCTGGGCGTGCAGCTCCTGCATCGCACCACCCGGCGCGTCTGGCCGAGCGAGGCGGGCCAAGCCTACTATCAACGTTGTGTGACGGCGGTGGCCATGCTGGACCGCGCGGATGCGGCGGTCCGCGCCCTGACCCAGGAGCCGGAAGGCCCGCTGAAGGTTCTCATGGCCTATGGCCCCGCCATCCTCGTCATAGAACCGGAGCTGGCCCGCTTCCGCGCGCTCTATCCCAAGGTCCAGCTGCATCTCACGCTGGACAATCACGCCCTGGACCCGGTGGAGCACGGCTTCGACCTCGCCGTGCGGCACGGGCCGGTGCGCGATTCCAGCTATCACCTGAGGCGCCTCGGCAATGCCCCCCTGCATCTGCTGGCGAGCCCGGCCTATCTCGACCGGGCGGGGCGGCCGAGCCATCCACGGGAGCTGGAGCAGCACGAGCTGCTCGCCGTGCGCAGCACTCCCGGTCCACTGAGCTGGCCGCTGGAAGGCCCGCAGGGCTCGTTCGAGCTGAAGCTCGAACCCGTGTTCGTCACCAACGACGTCATCATGGCCATGCGCCAGGCCATCAGCGGCGCCGGCATCATGATGAGTTCCCAATGCCTCGCCCGCCATCGCATCGGCAGCGGCGAGCTGGAGGTCATCCTGCCCGAATGGCGGCACCGCGACGGGCTCGAAACCGTCGCGCTGTTCTCGGCGCGGGCGACCCAGGACCTCAAGGTCCGGGTGTTCCTCGACTTCCTGGCCGACGCCTTCGCCCGCTGGATCAAGGGCGAACCACCCGCCGCACCCGCGCAGGTGCCGATGGCCGACAGCAAGGCGCCGACCTAGCGCGGATCGACAATCAGATCGACCGGCGCGCCCCAACACCGCCGTCATGGCCGGGCTTGTCCCGTCCATGACGGCGGCCGATGCGGACACTGAATGTCGATCCACCCTGGAGATCGTCTTGAACCGTCACGGCTGCGACGCCCTTTTCCTTACCGTGCCGGCTTTCTCCGGATTGTCCGGCGGATGACGGCACGCTCGGAGCAGGCCCTGAGGCCGGTGATCGCCGGATCTAGTAGTCGATCACGCCGTCCAGGGCGTAGTGCTTCACCGTCTTGCGGTTGGCGATGAGCTCGTCGATGGTGGGCTCGCCCTTCATGGCGCGGGCGATGGCGAGCTTCGTCGCCTCGTAGTTGGTGCGGTAGAGGTCGGCCTTGTCGAGGTTCGGGTCATCGGCGCAGCGCGGGTCGAGCCAGACCATGATGATCATGCAGATCTCGTCCACCTGATCCTTCGGCAGGACGCCCTCGCTCACGCAATCCACGATGGCGTCGCCCATGGCCGCCTGCACCACGCCGCCAAGCAGCTCCACGTATTCCGCCGTGTGGATGGTGGCTTTGGTGGTCATCATGGCGAGCGGCCGCACCATCTGGTTCAGGTCGCGCACCACGAACATGCGGGTGTGGCCCTGCACCTGCCCCATCATGGAGGCCAGCGCCTGCCCCACGGGGCCGCGCACCGAGCCGATGAGCACTTCCGGCATGGCATCGGTCGCTTGCCCATCCGCCGCCAGCACCGTGGCTTCGCCCGCCTTGAACCAGATGTCGGTCATGTTTTCCTCCTCGTTGGCCGCCGCAGAGAAACACCCGGCGCCACGCGCGTCCACGGCGACGCAGCGTCGCTGTCGCCGGCCATGGGCCTGCCCGCCGGGCAAAGCGGGCCGGCATCCTCGGCGGGACCGAAGCGCAGGCCCGGCAGGCCGCCGCCACGGGGGAACATCTCCTCTCCCAAAGCCGGAGCAACCCCTCGGAAACCGAAGCGTGGCCGACATTTTTTCGCCTCTTGACTCCGGAGGACTCTAGACAACAGCCCCCCGATTCGATTCCAATGGCCTCGATTCGGAGAGATGCGGCACGTCCCTCCCGATCGAGGACGTTGGGGGCGAAGGACAAGGCCGTCCCGTGCCCCCGGATACCCGGAGGATACCGGCGATGGCACGCGCCAACGCTGCGAGCGTCGGTGCGCGCGACCAAGCCATTCGAGGTCTGGCACGGTCGATTGCGCGCCCTGCCTACCAGCGCCTGCTCGACGCGGAGCCGGTCCTGCGCCGGATCGTCCCCGCCCTCATCGTCACGTTCCTCGTGGTGATCGGCGTGGGCGCGGTGGTGCAGGTGCATTCGCACCGCCTCGCCGAGATCAACAACGCCAAGGACGATCTCTCCCTCCTCGCCCTCGCCACCGCCGAGGGCCTGATGCTGCGCGCCGGCAACGCGCTGCCGAAGGTTCCCGCCGCGCTGGAGGAGAGCCTGCCGCCCCGCGCCACCGAGGCCGGCCGGCACGTCTACGTTACCGACGCGCTGGGCCACATCATCGCCTCCGCCCCGCAGCAAGGCGAGGTGCCGGAAACCCTCTCCGCCCTGCTCGATCCGGGCCAGCCGCTCGTCATCTTCGCCGAGCGCGCCGGCGTGCTCGAAGTGCCCTTCGGCGAGGGCACCGCCCTCGCCACCGTGCGCAACCTGCAGGCGCCGCTGGGCCAGATCATCTTCATCCAGCCCACCGGCCGGGCGCTCTCCGCCTGGTCGGACTCCACCACGCTGACGGTGACCTTGTTCACCACCACCGGCGCGGTGCTGCTGATCCTCGGCTTCTCCTTCCACTGGCAGGCGAGCCGGGCGCGCGAAGCCGACCTCATCTACGACACCGTCCGCCGGCGCATCGACACCGCGCTCAACCGCGGCCGCTGCGGCATGTGGGACTGGGACATGGCCCGCGGGCGCATGTACTGGTCCGACACCATGTTCGAGATCCTCGGGCTGGAGCGGAAGGACGAGCTCATCTCCTTCGGCGAGATCGCCAAGCTCGTGCACCCCGACGACGGCGACCTTTACGAGCTGGCGCAGGAGCTGGCGGAGCGGCCCGGCACGGCGGTGGACCGGGTGTTCCGCATGCGCACGGCGAAGGGCGACTTCGTGTGGCTGCGGATGCGGGCGGAAGTGGTGCAGCAGCAGGGCGAGGACGGGCCCCACCTCATCGGCATCGCCATGGACGTCACCGAGGCCCAGCGCATGGCCGAGCGCACGGTGACCGCCGACATGCGCCTGCGCGATGCCATCGAAAGCATCTCCGAGGCCTTCGTGCTGTGGGACAGCCACAACCGCCTCGTGCTCTGCAATTCCAAGTTCCAGTCCCTGCACGAGCTGCCGGACGAGGCCATCGTCGCCGGCACCCCGTTCGACACCATCGCCTCCGTAGGCCGCCACCCGGTGACGCGCACCCCCCTGAAGCCGGAGGACAAGCCCGAGGAAGGCTCGCGCGCCTTCGAGGCCCAGCTTTCCAACGGCCGCTGGCTGAAGATCGCCGAGCGCCGCACCAAGGACGGCGGCTACGTCTCGGTGGGCACCGACATCACCACCATGAAGCGCCACGAAGAGCGCCTCATGGACAACGAGAAGCGCCTGATGGCGCTGGTCGCCGACCTGCGCAAGTCGCAGCAGACCCTGGAGCACCAGGCCCAGCAGCTCGCCGAGCTGGCGGAGAAATATTCGGAAGAGCGCAACAAGGCCGAGGATGCCAACCGCGCCAAGAGCGAGTTCCTCGCCAACATGTCCCACGAGCTGCGCACGCCGCTCAACGCCATCATCGGCTTCTCGGAGATCATGGAGAGCGGCATGTTCGGCCCGCTCGGCTCGGAGAAGTACGCCGAATACTGCACCGACATCAAAGGCTCCGGCACCTACCTCCTCGACGTCATCAACGACATCCTCGACATGTCGAAGATCGAGGCCGGCCGCATGCAGCTCGAAGTGGAGGACGTGGCCCTCGACGAGATCATCGCCGATGCCATGCGCGTGACGGCGGTGAACGGCGACGAGAAGAGCATCGACATGACGGTGGAGGCGGCCGAGGGCCTCTCCATCTCCGGCGACCGCCGCGCGCTGAAGCAGATCCTGCTCAACCTCCTGTCCAACGCGGTGAAGTTCACCCCCGAAGGCGGCAAGATCTCGGTGAAGGCGCGCATCAATGGCTCGGCCGCGGTCATCGCCATCGAGGACACCGGCATCGGCATCGCCCGGGACGCGCTGGCGCGGATCGGCCGGCCGTTCGAGCAGGTGGAGAGCCAGTTCACCAAGACCCACAAGGGCTCGGGCCTGGGCCTCGCCATCGCGAAGTCTCTGGTGGAACTGCACGGCGGCGCCATGCGCATCCGTTCGGTGGAGGGCACCGGCACCTCGGTCATCGTGCGCCTGCCGGTGAAGGGGCGGGCGGCGAACTCCAACGAGACGCCTCGGCTCGCGGCGGTGATGTGAGGGGGAGCGCTGCTGCCCGGACTCTCACGGTGCGTCCCGAGGTGCAGCGCAGGACCCCTCGAAATCAATCCTTGCGGGCTTGGCCCCCTCGCGGAGCGCCCGGGCGTCATCGATCACGTCCTGCGGGAGGCGGTTCTCCGCGCCGGTGACGGGATCGCGCATAAAGAAGCCCTCGCCTGTCCTGTAGTCGATGATGGCGCCTTCGAGTTTGCGGTGGCCTTCTTCGGTTACGAAATAGATGAGATCGATATCGCCCACGCGCTGCAGGAAGGGACGCATGTTCTCCGCCGCCTCTCCCTTTTGATAAAAACCAACCATGACGTTCTCGAACACGATACCATTGTCCAGATGGTAGGTGGCGAGACAGACGGAGGGAAACTCCGGGGGCTCGTCAGGGTAGTTGTCGAGATAGATCTGCCGGATTTCCTCTATGCCGCGGCGGGCATTCTGAGTGAGCGTGAAATTGATGGCAGGCATGCGCGGGTCGTTCATGGTGGTCACCCCTTGCGATTGTCATTGAGCATCCGGCCGTGAACGACGGCCGAGGGCGGCACGCGGTCTTGGCACGTCCCCAGGACGGATCCTTGAACGACCACGTCGCCAAAGCCGAACCGGTACACGCACCGGATGTCGCGTCCCGAGCCGGGCTGGGTCACGAGCGACCCCATCACGACCTGCGCGGTGCGCACCCGCCGCGGGTTCTCCTGGGGCGTTCGCGACCTCGCGCCGAAAGCAGAGCCGCCGCCCGCACCCACCCATTGCCCGCCGTGCGGGCTCCCCGCGGAGACTCTGGGTTGATCGGGATTATACTTGTTCCCTAATCCGAACTTTATCGGCGCCACCTTCAGTCTCAGTGCCGCGTGATCCACCTGCAATCGAAGCAAGGCCCGTCTGTCGGACATGCTCGCCCCCCTCCAATCCTTCGGCAACACATTATAGGAAAATATACCTACAATCAGAAATTGCGCTCGAGAGGTGGGCGGGCATCTCCTGTGCCTGGTATCAGCCTCCACTCTTGCGGAAGCGTGCCGACCATCGATAAGCCATGGAGACGCAAGCCGGCGCATAAGAGGCGTAAGGGGGAAACGGATACTCATGGCCCAAGGACGAACCCGCCTGTCGAGATCGCTCGGCCATCTCGCCCTCCTCTTCATCGCCGGCTCGGGTCTCTCCTCCCCCGCCGTTGCCCAAGTCCCCTTCGACGCCTCCCGCCCCCCGCCGCAGACCTGGGCCAACGTCATTCCCAAGGACCGGTTCGAGGCCGCCGTCGGCCAGATCGACGGCCTCGCCGCGGACCTCATGAAGCGCTCCGGCATTCCCGGCCTCGCCGTAGTGGTGGTGCACGAGGGCAAGCCGGTGTTCCTCAAGGGATACGGCGTGCGCAAGGTGGGCGAGCGCGCGACCGTCGATGCCGACACCGTGTTCCAGCTCGCCTCCCTCTCGAAGGCGGTGGGTGCCGGCGTGGTGGCGCACGAGGTGGCCAAGGGCGCGGTGGCGTGGGACACGCCGGTCGAGCAGCTCCTGCCCTGGTTCACGCTGAACGATCCGTGGGTCGGCGCCCACGCCACCATCGCCGACCTCTACAGCCATCGCTCGGGCCTTCCCGACCATGCGGGCGACGAGCTGGAAGATATCGGCTACGACCGCCGGCAGGTGATGGAGCGGCTGAAGCTGCTACCGCTGGCCCCGTTCCGCGCCGCCTACGCCTACACCAATTTCGGCCTCACCTCCGCCGCCGAGGCGATCGCCACCAACGCCGGCAAGGACTGGGCGACGCTTTCCGAGGAGGCGCTCTACAAACCCCTCGGCATGGCTTCCACCTCCTCGCGCTTCGCCGACTACATCGCCCGCCCCAACCGCGCCGTGCCGCATGTGCGCGACGGTGACCACTTCGCCGCCAAATACCAGCGCCAGCCCGATGCCCAGTCGCCGGCCGGCGGGGTCTCCTCCAGCGTGCGGGACATGGGGCGCTGGCTCGCCTTCGTGCTCGGCGGCGGCACCTATGAGACCCGCGAGGTCGTGCCCGCAAAGGCGCTGCTGCCGGCGATGCGGGCCGAGACCATCTCCTCGCCCGCCCATGCGGTGGACGCGCGCGCCTCCTACTACGGCTTCGGCTTCGGCGTGAACGTCGCGCCGTCCGGCCGGGTGATGATCGACCACTCGGGCGCCTTCATCCTCGGCGCCGGCACCAACTTCGTGCTGCTGCCGTCGGAGAAGCTGGGCATCGCGGTGCTGACCAATGCGCAGCCCGAGGGCGCGGCGGAGGCCCTTTCCATGAGTTTCATGGACCTGGTGCAGTTCGGCACGGTGACCCGCGACTGGTATGCCGCCTACGGCCAGCTGATGGCGCCCCTGTACAAGCCCCTCGGCGCCCTGGCCGGGAAGACCGCGCCGGCACGCCCCGCGCCGGCCAAGCCGCTTTCGGCCTATGCGGGCACCTATGCCAATCCCTATTTCGGCGAGGCGACGGTGAGCGAGGCGGAAGGCCGCCTCGTCCTCAGCGTGGGGCCGAAGCCGCGGATCTTCACCCTCGACCACTGGAGCGGGGACGACTTCGTCTTCCGCCCGGAAGGCGAGGAGACCGCGCCGGCGGGCTCGATCTCGCAGGTCACGTTCGCGGACGGGCGGATGAAGGTGGAGTTCTTCAACGACAACGGCCTCGGCACCTTCGTCCGCAGGTGAGGGCGGGGAAGTCCCGGCTCCGCAAAGCTACGTCCGAACGCCCCCTCCCCCGGCCGGGAGGGCGAGGCGCCCTCTTCAACGGGGAACGCCTCACCCCGCCTCCGGCTCCAGCATGCGCTCGAAGATGGCGCGCACCTTGGCCTGCGTGTCGGCGAGGTCCGCGTCCAGGGTGGCGAAGTCGGGCATCTCGCCGGCGCGCGCCAGGAGCGCCTTCAGCGCCGGGCTGGCATCGGCGGGCACCACGTGCGCATCCACCGACAGCCGGAGCACCTGCGTCAGGTCCTGATAGAGGCGGCAGGCGCGCACCAGCACATGCGCATCCTCGGGCGCCAGCAGGCCGAGGCGCTGGGCCGCGGCCAGCACGCGCGCGGTGGCCGTGTCCACGATCTCGGGATGGTCATAGGCGTGCGCCAGCACGAGGTACTGGGCGAGGAACTCCACATCCACCTGGCCGCCTGCGGCGTGCTTCAGATTCCAGCGGTCATTCTCACCCTTCTCGGCGGCAATGGCGTGGCGCATGTCCAGGATGTCGCCGGCAAGCCGGCGCGGGTCGCGGGGCTGGCCCATGACCGCGCCGACCACGGCCTTCACCTTCGCCCCGAAGTCCGGCGTCGCCGCGATCACCCGCGCCCGCGTCAGCGCCATGTGCTCCCAGGTCCAGGCCTCCTCGCGCTGGTAGGTGCCGAAGGAGGCGAGCCGCGTCGCCACCGGGCCGGAGCGGCCGGAGGGACGCAGCCGCAGGTCCACGTCGTAGAGCTTGCCGGCATTGGTGAGCGAGGTGAGCGAGGTGACGAGCCGCTGGGTGAAGCGGGCGAAATACTGCGCCCCGTGCAGCGGGCGCGGCCCGTCCGAGGACGGGTCCGCGTTGGCGTCGAAATCATAGAGCACGATGAGGTCGAGGTCCGAGCCCGCGGTCATCTCCCGCCCGCCGAGCTTGCCCATGGCGAGCACCGCGGTCTCGGCCCCGGCGATGCAGCCGTGGGCCTCCGTGAAGCGGGCCCACACCCGCCGGTGCAGGGCGCGGATGATCACTTCCGCCAGCGTCGCATAGGCCTCCCCGGCCCGCGCCGCCGGCAGCGTGCCGGAGGCGATGCGCACGCCGATGAGCACGTGCTGCTCCTGGCGGAAGCGCCGGGCGCGGTCGAGCTGCTCCTCGTCGGTCTCGGCGGTGTCGAGCAGATGGTCGAGATGCCGGGTGAGGCTCTCCTCGTCCGGCAGCACGTCGAAGAAGGCCGGGTCGAGCAGCGCATCCGTCAGCGAGGGCCGGCGGGCCAGCGTCTCGGCGAGGCGCGGCGCGGCGGTGAGGATGGTGGCGAGCAGGCGCACGAGGTCGGGATGCCGGTCGAGGGCGGTCAGCAGGTGCGGCCCCGGCAGGTCGGTGAAGAACCGGTCGGCGCTGATCAGCGCGCCGTCCGGATCTCCGCCCCGCGCCAGCGCCTCCAGCATCAGCGGCACAATGCGGGCAAGGTGCATGCGCGCGGCCTCCCCCTTCAGCGCCCGCGGCCCGCCGGCGAGCCAGCGGCGCACGATGCCGCTCGCCGCCGCCGGCTCGCGGAACCCGAGGCGCGACAGGGCGGCCAGCGTGGGCCGGTCGTTCTCATCCGGCGGAAAGAGGAGGTCGGCGTCGAGCACGGCAGGGGGCGCCGCGTCCTCGAACAGGTTGGCGTAGTGGGTCTGCACCGTTTGCAGCCGCGCCACCAGGGCGGCGGCGAAGGCATCCCGGTCGGCATAGCCCATGAAGCGGGCGAAGCCCTCCATGGCCTCCCGGCTCTCGGGCAGCGCATGGGTCTGCGCGTCCGCCACCATCTGGATGCGATGCTCCACCCGGCGCAGGAACACATAGGCCTCGGCGAGGGCGTCGCGGACCTTGGGGTCGATCCAGCGATGGGCGGTGAGCGCGTCCAGGGCGTCCAGCGTGCGCGAGGTGCGCAGCAGCGGGTCGCGGCCGCCGGCGATGAGCTGCTGGGTCTGGACGAAGAACTCCACCTCGCGGATGCCGCCGCGCCCGAGCTTCACGTTGTGGCCTTCCACCGCCACCACGTCGTGGCCGCGGAAGGCGTGGATCTCCCGCTTCATGGCGTGGACGTCGGCGATGGCCTGGAAATCCAGAACCCGGCGCCAGACGAAGGGGGAAAGATCGGCGAGGAACTGGCGGCCCACATCAAGGTCGCCGGCCACCGGGCGGGCCTTGATGTAGGCGGCGCGCTCCCAGGTGGCGCCCTCGCGCTCGTAATAGGCCAGGGCCGCGGCGGTGGAGAGGGCGACCTGGGTCGAGCCGGGATCGGGCCTCAGGCGCAGGTCCACGCGCAGCACGTAGCCGTCCGCCGAGCGCTCCTGCAGCAGGCGCACGAGCCCCTGGGTGATCTTCACGAAGAAGGGCGAGATGGCGACGCCGTCCGCCAGCGGCGCGCGGTCGCGGTCGTAGACCACCACGAGGTCGATGTCGCTCGAATAGTTGAGCTCGCGCGCCCCGTGCTTGCCCATGGCGATCACCGCGAGGCCGCAGCCGCCGGCGGGATCGGACGGGTCGGGAGGATGCACGCGGCCCGCCCGCGCGGCATCCGCCAGCAGGAAGGCCAGGGCCGTGCGCACCGCCGCATCGGCGATGTCGGTCAGCGCGCCGGTGACGGCGGAGAGATCGAACGCGCCCCCCATGTCGGCAAGGGCGATGAGGAGCGCGGCCTCGCTGCGCATGCGCCGCAGCGCGCGCATCACTTCCGCCTCATCGGTCGCCGCCGCCCCAACCGCCGCGCAGTCGGCGATGAGGCGCGCGATATGGCGGTGCGGATCGCTGCCCAGCACACGCAGCAGACGCTCCGGCTCGGCCCGGATGAGCTCGACGAGGAAGGGCGAGCCCTCGGCCGCGCCGAGGCATACGTCCCGCGCGCAGGGCGCGGCGGCGAACAGCGCGTCGAGCTCCGCGCGTCCGGCCGGGGAAAGCGATTCGGTGGCCTGACGCAGCCTGGTCTTCGCCGTCTCGGCGGCGGCGAGCACGGGAGCTTCCCGCATCAATACGGCGAGGGGGGGCCGGTCGGCCGAATCCGGTTCCTGGGGCCAGAGCATGGTGAGATCTAAAGGCACGAGCCTTTTCTCCTGCGCAAGCCCTCTTTCGCAAAGCGACGCCACGCAGCGGCATGCGGCTCCAAAGCCGAAAGAAAATTGCGCGCGCCCCCGTCAGCGGGCGGCGTGTGCTTCTCCTGAAGGGGGAGCCCGAGGCAGGGCGCGCCGCAATGCGGAGTGAGCTACTTCGCGGGCAGGCGCAGCGTGGCCGCGAGGCCCGGCCCATTGTCGGCGAAGCTGAGGCTACCGCCGTGCAGCCGCGCCACCGCTCCCACCAGCGACAGGCCGAGGCCCGAGCCCGGCCGCGTGCGGCTCATCTCCAGCCGCACGAAGCGCTCCACCACCCGGTCGCGCTCCGAGGCAGGGATGCCCGGGCCGGTGTCCGCCACCGTGAGCACGGCCTCTTGCCCCTGCCGGGAGAGGGTGACGGCGATGCGTCCCCGGCCGCCATCGGCGGGCCGGCCGTACTTGATGGCGTTGTCGATGAGATTGGACAGCGCCTGAGCCAGAAGCTCGCTGACGCCGTGGATCGGCACTGGCGCCACGCTCACCACCAGGTCGAGCCCCTGCTCGTCCGCCAGCGGCTCGTAGAGCTCGGAGACCGCCTCGGCGATCTCGGCGAGATCGAGGTCGCTCATGATGGCGCGGGCCTGCCCGGCTTCGGCGCGGGCGATCATCAGCAGGGCATCGAAGGTGCGGATGAGGCCGTCGCTCTCCTCGATGGTGGATTCCAGCGCGGCGCGCCAGTCTTCCTCGGTATGGGCCGTGCGCAGCGCCGCTTCCGCGCCGTTGCGCAGGCGGGTGAGCGGCGTCTTGAGGTCGTGGGCGATGTTGTCCGAGACCTCCTTCAGCCCCTGCATCAAGCCCTCGATGCGGTCCAGCATGGCATTGAGGGAATGGGCGAGGCGGTCGAACTCGTCCTCGGTCCCCGCGAGGGCGAGGCGGCCGGAGAAGTCACCGGCCATGATGGTCTCGGCGGTGGCGGTCATGGAATCGATTCGCTTCAGCACCCGCCGCGTCACGAACACGCCGCCGGCAAGACCCAGCACCACGATGAGCAGCACCGCCCACTGCGCCGGCCGGGCGACGAGGTCGCGCAGGGTGTCGCGCTCCTCGATGTCGCGTCCCACCAGCAGCCGGTAGCCGCCCGGCAGGATCATGGACTGCACGAACGCCACGTGGCTCTTCACCGTCCCCTCGTCGGGCCGGTTGTAGGTGGTGAAACGCGTGCCGGACCGGTCGAGGAGGCCGATGGGCAGGTCGGAGACGTTGGCGGCCAGCACCTCGCCCTGGAAATTGGTGAGCATGTAGATGGAGGAGCCGGGCCGCCGCGTGCGCCGGTCGATCACATAGGAGAGGCGCTGGATGCCGCCGATGCGATACTGGTCGGCGAGGAAGCGCACCTCCCGGTCGAGGTCGTCCGCCACCTGGCCCTGGATGAGCTCGCGCGTGTGCCACGCGGTGTAGACGATGACCGAGACGGCGAACACCGCGAACACGAGCAGATAGGCCGCGAGCAGCTTGAACGCGGTGGTGCGCACCAGGCGCATGAGGTGGGACAGGGCCCTCATGGGAAGCGTCCGCTCCCCGCCCCGGTGACGGCGCGGCCGCGGCGCCCTCCCCGCACGCCGGCATGCCCAGCCTCGTGCCGGCCGTCCATGTCGATCATCCCCACCGGAAGGGTCCCCCGGCGTCCCACCGCGCCGCGCATATGCGGACGCTCACACAGCACCCGCGCGCACCATGTAGCCGGCGCCGCGCACGGTGTGGATCAAGGGCACGTCAAAGCCCTTGTCGATCTTCGAGCGCAGGCGGGAGACGTGCACGTCGATCACGTTGGTCTGCGGGTCGAAATGGTAATCCCAGACGTTTTCCAGCAGCATGGTGCGGGTCACCACCTGCCCGGCGTGGCGCATGAGATACTCCAGCAGGCGGAATTCGCGCGGCTGGAGGGGGATCTCCTTGCCGGAGCGGGTGACGCGATGGGCGAGGCGGTCGAGCTCCAGGTCCGCCACCTTGTAGACCGTCTCGGCGCCCTGTGAGACGCCCCGCCGCGACAGGGCCTCGACCCGCGCCAGGAGTTCGGTGAAGGCGTAGGGCTTCGGCAGATAGTCGTCGCCGCCCGCCCGCAGCCCCTGCACCCGGTCGTCGACCTGCCCCAGCGCCGAGAGGATGAGCACCGGCGTGGTGTGCCCGCGCCCGCGCAGCTCGGCGACGAGGGAGAGGCCGTCGCGCGCCGGGAGCATGCGGTCCACGACCATCACGTCGTACTTGCCGTCGAGCGCGAGGGCGAGCCCCGCCTCCCCGTCACCGGCAAGGTCCACCACATGGCCGGCCTCGCGGAAGGCCTTGCGCAGATATTCGGCGGCGTCGCGGTCGTCCTCGACGAGGAGGAGGCGCATGGCGGAAAGGGGACCCGGATCGAGATTCGCTGTCATCACTCTAGCTCACCTTGCGGGCAGGTCCATGCGGACGGGTGGAGCGGGCGCGCCCACTCCCCTTGCGGGAGAGGGGGCCGCGGGATGAAGGCGCTCAAAAATGTGGCGCGGGAAGCCCTCTGGAGCTTCCCGCGCCGGCGGAGCCGAAGCGGCATCAGGGGCGATGGCGAACATCCGCCTCGGTCCGGTGGGATCGCTCCGGCGGCGCGCCGCCGGAGGTTTTGCGCGGGGCGATCAGCGCCAGCCGATCAGCCACCCGTCAGTCGGCCTCGTCAGCCCTTCGCCTTGCCCTCGAGGGTGATGGCGACGAAGCGCACGCCCTCGCCGCTCTTCACCTGGATGAGCACGGCCTTGCGGTTCTCGGCCTTGGCGGCGGCGAGGCCGTCGCGCACGTCCTTGGGGGTGGAGACGGCCTTGTCGCCCACCTTCAGGATCACGTCGCCGGTCTTGAAGCCGCGCTGGGCGGCGGCACCGTTGGGATCGACACCGGTGACCACGACACCATCCGAACCGGCGCCCTGCACGCTCTTGGACGGAGCGAGCTGGAGGCCGAGACGCGGCAGGTCCTTGCCGCCGGCGCTGTCGTCCTCGCCCTTCTGGTCATTCCCGCGGGAGGCCACCTGGGTATCGGCCGGCAGCTGGTCGAGCACCACCGACAGATTCATGGGCTTGGCATCACGGATGAGCGACAGCTGCACCTCGGTGCCGGGCTTCAGCATCCCCACCTTGCGTGTGAGGTCGCGGGCTTCCTTGATCGGGTCGTTGTTCATCTTCACGATCACGTCGCCGGCCTTCAGGCCCGCCTTGGCGCCGGGGGTGTTCGGCTGCACCTGGGCCACGAGGGCGCCTTCGGCGTCCTTGATGCCGAGGCCGGAGGCGAGCTCCTCGGTCACCGGCTGGATCTGCACGCCGATATAGCCACGGGCCACCGAGCCCTTCTCGCGCAGCTGGGTCACCACCGTCTTCACCGTCTCCGAGGGGATGGCGAAGGCGATGCCCACGTTGCCGCCCGAGGGGGAGACGATGGCGGTGTTCATGCCGATCACCTCGCCGTTGAGCGAGAAGGTCGGGCCGCCCGAATTGCCCCGGTTGATGGGGGCGTCGATCTGGATGAAGTCGTCATAGGGGCCGGAGCCGATGTCGCGGCCGCGGGCCGAGACGATGCCGGCAGTCACCGTGCCGCCGAGGCCGAACGGGTTGCCCACCGCGATCACCCAGTCGCCGACGCGCGGGGCGCCGTCCGCGAGCTTGACCCACGGCAGGTTGGTCACGTTGTCGATCTTCAGCAGGGCCACGTCGGTGCGCGGATCGGTGCCGATCACCTTGGCGACGTATTCCTTGCCGTCGGTGGTGGTCACGTCCACCTCATCGGCGCCATCCACCACGTGGTTGTTGGTCACCACATAGCCGTCAGCCGAGATGATGAAGCCGGAGCCCTGGCCCACCACCGGCCGCTCGCCCTTGGGGCCCATGCCGCCGCGCGGGCCCATGCCGGGACCGCCAGGACCCATGCCGGGGCCGCGGCCCTCGCCGAAGCCGAAGCGCTTCAGGAATTCCTCGATCTGGGGAGGCACCTGGCCGCCGGGGCCTTCACCGCCCATGGCCACCTGGTCGCCGCCGTCCTTCTTCACCTTCACCGAGACGACCGACGGCGAGACCTTCTCGACGATGTCGGCGAAGGAGAAGGTTCCGGCGGGCTGGCTGGTGGTGATCTGGGCCAGCGCGGGGGTGTTCATCGGGGGCACGAACTGGCCGGCCGCGACGCCGGCGATCGCGAGGCCGAAGACACCCGCGAGCAGGGCCCGGCGGTAGCGCTTCGTCACGGAAGGAGTGTTGTCGGAGCGGGTCATGTGAGTTCGCGTCTCTCTCGTTGTCTGCCTCACCGGCAGGATCGAGAGGCAAGCTAAGACGCGGACCGTTACGGCAGTCTGGCGGGGGGATTAAGGTTCGGTAATGTGGCTCACGCGTGCGTGACGCGATTTTGCCGGCGACAATGCCGCCGGACGGACGCCCGCAAGGCGGCTCAGCGCCCCTTTGCGGGCGTCTCCTCGCCTTCGTCGAGCAGGCGCCTGAGCTTGGCCTCCTCCTCTGGCGAGAGGCGCGGCGGAGCGCCGGAGCGCCGGCGCTTCAGGCCCAGGAAGGCGGCCAGGGCACCGAGGGCCAGCACCATCACCGGCGCGGCCCACAGCAGCGCGTTGCGCCAGGAGACGCGGGGGCGCAACAGCACGAATTCGCCATAGCGCGCCACCATGAAGTCCAGCACCTGCCCGTCGCTGTCGCCCGCGCTCAGGCGCTCACGCACGATGACGCGCAGGTCCTTGGCAAGGGGCGCGTCCGAATCGTCGATGGACTGATTCTGGCAGACCATGCAGCGCAGCTCGGCGGAAATGGCCCGGGCTCGGCTCTCCAGCACCGGATCACCGAGCACCTCGTCCGGCTGGACCGCGAGGGCGGGGACGGCGAGCACCGCAAGGAGGAGGACGGCAAGGAGCGCGCGCATCGTCCTCACTCCGCCGGCACCGGCGCGCGGGGCCGGCGCGCGGCGGGGCGCGGGGCGCCGACGCGCAGGCGGCGGTCCGCCAGCGACAGTCCACCGCCCAGGGCCATCACCACGGCACCAAGCCAGATCAGCGTCACGAACGGCTTGTAGGTGGCGCGCATGGAGATGCGGCCGTCGGGGCTCTCCTCGCCCATGCTCACATAAAGCTGGCTGAGGCCGAAAGTGCGGATGCCCGCCTCCGTGGTCGCCATCTGCCGGGCGGAGAACAGCCGGCGCGAGGCCTCGATGGTGCCCTGGGGCGTGCCGTCGTCGCGAATGGCGAAGACGGCGGTGCGAGCGCGGAAATTGGGGCCGGTGCGGTTTTCCAGCCGGTCGAGGGTCAGGGTCCGCGAACCGAGGGAGACCGTGTCGCCGAGCTTCACCGAGGCGATCTTCTCCAGGCTCCAGGAGGTTTCGCAGACGATGCCGAGCAGGCACACGCCGACGCCGAAATGGGCGATGGCCGTGCCATATGTGGAGCGCGGCACGCCGGCGAGACGGGCGAGCGCGACGCGGGCGTTGACCCGGCCGATGCCGGCGCGCTCGGCGATGTCGGTGAGCGCGCCGAGCATGATGAAGGCGGAAAGCCCCACCGCCAGCGGCGCCAGCACCGGCCCGCCCGAGGCCGCGGCCGCGGTCACCACGGCGGCGACGACGGCGAGGCCCGCCGCCAGCATCAGGCGCTGGCCGACGCCGAGCAGGTCGCCCCGCTTCCAGGCCAGGAGCGGCCCGAACGGCATTGCGAAGACGAGGGGCAGCATGAGACCGCCGAAGGCGAGGTTGAAATAGGGCGGGCCCACCGTGATCTTCGCCCCGGTGAGCGCTTCCAGCGCCAGCGGATAGAGGGTGCCCACCAGCACCGCGGCGGTGGCGGCGGTGAGGAACAGGTTGTTGAACACCAGCGCGCCTTCCCGCGAGACGGGCGCAAACAGCCCCCCCTGCTTCAGCTCCGAGGCGCGGAAGGCGAAGAGCGTGAACCCTCCGGCGATGAAGAAGGTGAGGATGGCGAGGATGAACACGCCCCGCGTCGGATCGGAGGCGAAGGCATGTACCGAGGTGAGCACCCCCGAGCGCACCAGGAAGGTGCCCACCAGCGACAGCGAGAAGGCGAGGATGGCGAGCAGGATCGTCCACACCTTCAGCGCGTCGCGCTTCTCCATCACCACGGCGGAATGCAGCAGAGCCGTGGCGGCGAGCCAGGGCATCAGGGAGGCGTTCTCCACCGGGTCCCAGAACCACCAGCCGCCCCAGCCGAGCTCGTAATAGGCCCAGTAGGAGCCCATGGCGATGCCGAGGGTCAGGAAGATCCAGGCGGCGAGCGTCCACGGGCGCACCCAGCGCGCCCAGGCGGCGTCGATCCGCCCCTCGATCAGCGCCGCGATGGCGAAGGCGAAGGAGACGGAGAGCCCCACATAGCCGAGATAGAGCAGCGGCGGGTGGATGGCGAGGCCGGGATCCTGGAGGATGGGATTGAGGTCGCGCCCTTCCGCCGGCGGCGGCACGAGGCGCAGGAAGGGGTTGGAGGTGAACAGGATGAAGGAGAGGAAGGCCGCTCCCACCGCGCCCTGCACCGAGAGCACATAGGCCTTCAGGCGATCCGGAAGGTTGGCGCCGAACACCGCCACCAGCGCCCCGAAGAACGCGAGCACGAACACCCACAGCAGCATGGAGCCTTCGTGATTCCCCCAGGTCGAGGTGATCTTGTAGATCAGCGGCATCTGGGAGTGGGAGTTCTCCGCCACGTTCAGCACGGTGAAGTCCGAGCTCACATAGAGCTGGACCAGCGCGCCGAAGGCGAAGGCCACGAAGCCGAACAGGGCAAGCGCGATGGGAGCCGCAGCCCCCATGAGCACGGCGTCCCCGCGCTGGGCGCCCCAGGCCGGGATCACCACCTGCGCCAGGGCCAGGGCGAAGGCCAGGGCGAGGGCATACTGGCCGATTTCGGCGATCATGGTTCAGCTCCCCGGCTGGCGCTGGGCGGGGGTGGCGGCGCCGGGAGCCGGCGCGCCGTCCTTCCAGTGGCCCTGCTGCTTGAGGGCATCGGCCACCTCGCGCGGCATGTAGCGCTCGTCGTGCTTCGCCAGCACGCTGTCGGCCTTGAAGAGGCCGTCCGACTGCAACGCCCCCTCCGCCACCACGCCCTGCCCCTCGCGGAACAGGTCCGGCAGGATGCCGGAATAGGCCACCTTCACCGTGGCGTTGCCGTCGGTGACCGAAAAGGTGGTGAGCGTGCCGTTCTTGGTCACGCTGCCGGTCTCCACCAGCCCGCCGAGCCGCAGCCGCGCGCCGGGCGCCACCTGCTGCTGCGTGACCTCGGTGGGCGAGCGGAAGAAAACGATGGTGTCGTTGAGGGCGGACAGGATCAGCCCGGCCGCGAGCGCCAGCACGCCCAGCCCGGACCCGATCAGCACCAGCCGCCGGCCTTTGCGCGTCATCCTTTTCCTCCCGCTGCGAGCGCCTTTTCGGCGTCGTCGAGCCGGCCGAGGGCCGCCGCATCGTCCTTGAACGCGTTGCGGGCGTTCCTCAGGGCGTCCGCCATCTTGTCCTTCTCGCCCAGCACAGCATAGGCGCGCACGAGGCGAAGCCAGCCGTCAATGTCGTGCGGCTCGCTGGCGAGACGGTCCGCGAGGCGCGCGACCATGTCGCGCACCATGGCATTGCGATCATCCTGCGACATCCGCGCGGCGGCCGCCACGTCCGCCGCGCCGGGACCGGGCGCCGCCGGCGACTGGACCGCCGCGGGCGGCGGGGTCGCGGGCGCGCGGCCGATGCGGGCAAGCGCCCTCTGGAGATCCGCCCGGTAGGACGCGTCAGGCGGCGAGCGCGCGAGCAGCTCGCCCCAGATGCGCGCCGCGTCCTGGTCCCGCCCGTCCTGCGCCGCGGCGAGGCCGAGATAATAGTTCGCACCCGGCTCGCCGGGGTCGAGCCTGATCGCCTCCGCGAACGCCTTCGCGGCCTCGGCCGTGACGAGGCCGTCCGCGGCGATCACCAGCGCCTCGCCACGAGCCGCATAACGGAGCGCCGTGGGGCCGCGCAGCCGGATCGTCTCGCCATACGCCCGCGCGGCATCCTCCGGCCGGCCGAGGCTCAGATAGACCGGGGCGAGCAGCTCGTACCCCTGCCCGTCATCGGGATTGCGCGCCAGATGCTCCTCGATCTTCCGCACCACGATGGCGAGGTCGCTGCGCTCGGGCGACGCCGTCAGGCGTTCGGCCAAAGGGGCACCGGGAATCGCCGGAGAGCCGAGGGCAAAATAGAGGCTTGCCGCAAAAGCGGGCACGAAAACCAGGGCGGCCACGGCCGCGGCGCGGCGGCGGCGCGCGGACCGTGCCGGATCTTCGCCCGCGCCCGTCTCCCGCGCCGCATCGGCCGCGAGCATGCGCCGCGCCACCTCGGTACGCGCCGCCTCGGCCTCCGCCGGTGGCAGGCGGCCGGCCTTGGCGTCACGGCCGATCTCGGCCAGCTGGTCGCGATAGACGGCGAGATCGGCCTCGCGGGCCGCCTTCACGGCGCGGGCACGCGACAGCGGCCACAGCACCGCGAGCGCCGCGAGCGCGGTCATGAGCGCAAAAGCTGCGAACAGGGCAGTTGAGATCATCACGTCAGCCGTTAGCGGGAGAATGCACGGATGCAAAGGCCTCACACCGTCTCAGCGGCGCGGGGCCGCAGGGGCACTCCGGCTTGTGATCGACTTCGGCCATCCGTTCCGGTACACCATGACCAGCACGGCCGCATCGTGCAGTGCAGCGGAATTTGCCGGAAGCAAGGGCACCGGGGACGCAAGGGGGAGCAAACGCCATGGGCCTTTTTGACCAGATGATGGGCGGCATGCTCAACAACATGCTCAGCCAGGCGGGGAATTCCGGCGCCCTCGGCACCCTGCTGAACACCATGCTCAGCGGGCCGATGGCCCAGGCGGTGCCGGGCCTGCTCAATTCGGCGCTGGCCAAGACGCCGTTCGGCAGCCTCGACGGCGTCGTCGCCCAACTTCAGCAGGCGGGCCTCGCCGACCAGGTGGCGAGCTGGATCTCCAGCGGCCCCAACCTGCCGGTGAGCGCGGAGCAGATCGCCGCGGCGCTGGGCGAAAGCCAGATCGGCACGGTCGCCACGTCGCTCGGGCTTTCGGTGGAGGCGCTGCCCGACCTCCTCGCCCAGCACCTGCCCACCATCATCGACCGGCTGTCCCCCAACGGGGTGCTGGAGACGCCGGGGCGCTGACACCCGGCCACGGCAGGGCGATTCCGGCTCCGGCCGGCCCCCGCTCGCGCTCGACGCTGCGCCGCGCTATATAGAAGCCAGCCGACGACCGGCGCGGGGATGCCGCCGGCCCGCCACAGCCGAGCCGAAGCCGAGCCATTGACGTGAGTGAGCAAAAGCGCCCTTCCCTGCTGACACGACTGCGCGGACTGCTGCTGGACTTCGACGCCCTCGTCGACAGCGGCCTGTTCAGCCTGGGCGCGCGCACGCGGCGGGCGGCCTCCGCCTACGCCGCCTTCACCGAGCGCTTCAACCTCACCGGAGTGTCGCGCTGGGCGGTGGGGATGGCGTCCGAAGGCTTCACCCTCGGCGTGGCCGGGGCCGTGGCCATGCTCGCCCTCGCCATGCCGGCCTTCCGCGAGACCTCCGACGACTGGCTGAAGCGCACCGAGCTCGCGGTGACCTTCCTCGATCGCTACGGCAACACCCTCGGCGAGCGCGGCGTCAAGCAGAACGACACCGTGCCGCTGGAAGACATTCCCGACCAGCTCATCAAGGCCACCCTCGCCACCGAGGACCGGCGATTCTATGAGCACTGGGGCATCGACGTGGCGGGCACCATGCGCGCCTTCGTCTCCAATGCGCGGGCGGGCGGCGTGGTGCAGGGCGGCTCGTCCCTGTCCCAGCAGCTCGCCAAGAACCTGTTCCTGTCGAACGAGCGCACGCTCGAGCGCAAGATCAAGGAGGCGTTCCTTGCCATCTGGCTGGAAGCGCGCCTCACCAAGAGCCAGATCCTCAAGCTCTACCTCGACCGCGCCTATCTCGGCGGCGGCGCCTATGGGGTGGACGCGGCGGCGCGCTATTATTTCGGCAAGTCGGTGCGCGAGGTGAACCTCGCCGAGGCGGCCATGCTGGCGGGCCTGTTCAAGGCCCCGTCCAAGTACGCCCCGCACATCAACCTGCCCGCCGCCCGCGCCCGCGCCTCCACCGTGCTCGACAACCTGGTGGAAGCCGGCTTCATGACCGAGGGCCAGGTGTTCGGCGCTCGCCGCAACCCCGCCACCCCCGTGGACCGGCGCGACGACGAGGTGCCGGACTTCTATCTCGACTATGCCTTCGGCGAGGTGAAGAAGCTGGTGGAGCAGTTGCCCCCCTCCGTGGTGGAGCGCAACTTCATCGTCCGCACCGGCCTCGACCCCAACATCCAGAAGGTGGCGGATGCGGCGCTGGAATCCTCCCTCGCCGAGTTCGGCCGCGACTACAAGGTGAAGCAGGGCGGCATCGTGGTGATGGAGCCCAACGGCACCGTGCGCGCCATGGTGGGTGGCAGCGACTATGGCGAGAGCCAGTTCAACCGCGCCACCGATGCGTTGCGCCAGCCCGGCTCCTCGTTCAAGCCCTTCGTCTACACCGTGGCGCTGATGAACGGCATGAAGCCCTCCACCATGGTGCAGGACGCGCCCATCTGCCTCGGCAACTGGTGCCCGCAGAATTACGGGCGCTCCTACATGGGCTCCATCACCCTGAAGACCGCGCTCCAGCACTCGCTGAACACGGTGGCGGTGCGCCTCGCCGAGCGCTTCGGCCGCAAGAAGATCGTCGACCTCGCCCACCAGATGGGCCTGCGCACCCAGCTCCCCATCAGCGCGCCCCTGCCGCTCGGCGCCGCCGAGGTCACGCTGTTCGACATGACCACCGCCTATGCCGTGTTCGCCAATGCGGGCCGCAGCGTCTATCCCCACGCGGTGGTGGAGATGCGCATCGGCAACGGCGAGGTGGCCTGGCGCTTCGACCGGGATGCGCCCAAGCCGGTGCAGATCATCCCCACGCAGCAGCTCAACGACATCAACGACATGCTGAATAACGTGGTGGAGAACGGCACGGGCCGCCGCGCCCGGCTGGTCAATTCCAAGGTGGCGGGCAAGACCGGCACCACCAATGCCTATCGCGACGCCTGGTTCATGGGCTTCACCGGCAATTACGTCGCCGGCGTGTGGTTCGGCAATGACGACTACGCCATGATGAACAAGATGACCGGCGGCACCCTGCCGGCCATGACCTGGCAGAAGGTGATGGCCTATGCCCACCAGGGCATCGAGATCAAGCCCATCCCCGGCGTCACCACGCCCATCCCGAAGCTGGACGAGCCGCCGCCTTTGCTGAACGTGCCGGGTCTCGCCGATTCCGAGCGGCCGGTGACCCTCTCGCCCCGTTCGGCCGAGCGGCTCGCCGGGCTGGAGCGGCTGTTCAAGGACGCCGAGACGAAGCTCGTGCCCGGTCCCACGGCCTCCATCGCGGCGCCCGCCGACGCGCCCCGCCCGGTGCCGACCGCAGCGCCGGCAACGCCCATGCCGACGCCGGTGCGGCGGAACTAGGACCGATCGACCTTCCGTGTCAGCGTTTTCTTCGGCCACCGTCATGGCCGGGACACGCCCGGCCATGACGGTGGTGGAGGGAGGGCGCCGGCGATCTGAATGTCGATCCGCGCTAGTCCACGATCTCGGTCTGGATGGACAGGATGTCGTAGGCCGGCGCATCCGGTGGATTGGCGTAGGTGGTGGTGAAGGCCCCGGCCGCTCCCTCGGCGGTGAAGGCGGGTCGGGCGAGGCTTGCGATCTCGCCGCCATAGGCATGGATGGCGATGGCACCGGCTGTCGGCGACGTATTGGCGGTGCCGAGCACATCCGCGCTTTTCGGCGCGAAGGTATCCACGGCACCGGCCTTCAGGATCACGGGCGCGTCTTTCGCCTGGAGCGGCCCCTCCGGAGCCACCCTGAAGCGCTGGCGCTCGATCTCCCCCGAAAGCACGCCGAAGATCTCCCACACCGGTTCCTGGCAGACGGGCAGCCGCGCCCCCGGCGCGAGCACCGTCGCCGCCACGCAGAAGCGCTCCATGGCGTCGGCATAGAGCTGGAACTGGCCGAAGGGCTCGTCGGCCGCCGTGGCGAAGACGGCAGGCAGCCAACCCGGATCTGCGACGAGGCGTGCCATGAGGTCCCGCCCGATGAACAGGATCTCGCGCTCCCCCTCGGCCAGCTCCACCATGGACTGGATGTCCCATATGAACCGCTTCAAGGCGGGCGGAACGCGCTCTCTCACGGGGATCTCCTCACCTTGATCGGGCCCGGGTCAGCGGCCGGGGGCTTCGTCGTGGTCGTGGTCGTGGTCATGTTCGTGTTCGTGGTCGTGCGCGGCGGCGGCGGGCTTGCGCGCCACCGTCGCGGTGAGGAAATCGCCGGCGGCGAGGATGCCGTCGTCGTCGGTCTCGTGGCCGAGGCCAGGCCGCCGCATGCTCTTCGCCGGCACGCCGAGGGCCTTGAGGCGTTCGCGGGTCGCCGCCATCGCGGCGAAGGGCACCACGGGATCCGCCTCGCCGTGGATCATCAGCACCTGCGGCCGCGCGCGGATCTCGCCGGCCAGGGCCTCCAGGTCGAACAGCGCACCGGAGAAGGCGACGATGGACGCCATGGCCTTCGCCCGCCGCAGGCCCACGTGCAGCGCCAGCATGGCGCCCTGGGAGAAGCCCACCAGCGCGAGGTGGCTGTCGTCGAGGCGGCGTTGCGCCAGCATCTCGTCAAGGAAGGCGTCGAGACGGGGCGCCACGGCGCCGAGCCCCGCCGCCACCGCATCGGGGCTCATCCCGTCACCGTCGAACCAGCGCCGTCCGCCGCCGGGTGCGGCAAAGGGCGCCACGGCGGCGACGAAATCCGCCTTGGGCATGGTCGGCGCCCAGTTGAGGGCAAGGTCGATCACCGACTGCCCGTCGCTGCCCTCCGCCGGAAGCAGGACCACCAGATAGACCGGCTTGCCGCAGGACAAGGCGGCGATCTTCGGCCCCTCCAGGATGGGCGGCGTCTCTGGTCGAGCCGCCGCATCGGGATCCGCGACGGCTTCAGCCATGGCCGCGAACCCGGCTGGCGCGGCGCGCCGGCGGCATTTTGTGTCGCGTTTCACACCCTGTGCCGGCCGCCGGGCCGGCGGAGGAATATAGATTGTCCGCCAAGGACATGGCCCTGCAACCCCGATCCGCGCCGCGCCGAACCGGCGGCACGCCCTGATCCAAGCAAGATGCGCGCCGCCACAGGACGGGAGGGGAGAAGGACCCGCGTGGCCGGCCTCACACCGCCAGCCACTCCTCCATCAGCCGCGCGTCGGAGGTGAGCGCCTCCGGCTTGCCTTCGAACACGATGCGGCCGTGGCCCATGACGCAGACTCGGTGCGACACCTTGAGGGCGATGGTGAGCTTCTGCTCCACCAGCAGAACGGAAACGCCGCGCCGGTTGATGTCGGCGATCGCCTCCCCCACCACGGTCACGATCTTCGGCGCCAGCCCCTCGGTGGGCTCGTCGATGAGGATGACCAGCGGGTTGCCCAGCAGCGAGCGGCACATGGTGAGCATCTGCTGCTCGCCGCCCGACAGGCTGCCGGCGCGGGTGTTGCGCCGCTCCTTGAGGCGGGGGAAGTAGTCGAACATCTGCTCGACGCTCCAGCGCGGGGCGCCTTCGACGCCCTTCTGCTCGCCCATGCGCAGGTTTTCGTCCACGGAGAGGTTGAGGAAGACCTCCCGCTCCTCCGGCACGTAGGCGATGCCGGAGCGGCAGATGGCGAAGGGCCGCGCGCCGGTCAGGTCCCTGCCGTTGAGCACGATGTGGCCGCCCGTGGGCGGCACCAGGCCCATGATGGCCTTGAGGGTGGTGGAGCGGCCCGAGCCGTTGCGGCCGAGCAGGCTCACCACCTCGCCCCGGCCGACCTGGAAGGTGACGCCATGCAGGATGTGGCTCTTGCCGTAGTGGGCGTTGAGCCCGTCGATGGACAGAAGCGGCGTTTCGCTCATCAGCTCGCCTCCTCGCCGAGATAGGCTTCGCGCACCTGCGGGTTGCCGCGGATCTCGGCCGGCGACCCCGTAGCGATGATCTGCCCATAGACCAGCACGCTGATGCGGTCGGAGAGGGAGAACACCACGTCCATGTCGTGCTCCACGATGATCAGGGTGCGCCCCTTGGTGATGTCGCGGATGAGGCCGGTCGTGTACTCAGTTTCCTCGTGCGACATGCCGGCCATGGGCTCGTCGAGGAGGATCACCTTGGGGTCGCTCGCCAGCGTCATGCCGATCTCCAGCGAGCGCTGCTCGGAATAGGAAAGCTCGCTGGCAAGGCCGTGCGCGCGCTTTTCCAGCCGCACCTGCTCCAGCAGTTCCTCCACCAGCCGCGTCACCGCCTTCAGGTGAGACGCCCGGCGCCAGAACACGAAGTCGAGGCCGAAGCGCTGCATCACCGCGATCCGCAGGTTCTCGAACACCGAGAGGCCCGGGAAGATGTTGGTGATCTGGAAGGAACGGGCGAGCCCCTGCCGGTTCACCAGGTGCGGCGGCAGGCCGGAGATGGGCACCCCGTCGAGCAGGATCTCCCCCTGCGTGGGAGCGAACTGGCCGGAGATGAGGTGGAACAGGGTGGACTTGCCGGCGCCGTTCGGCCCGATCACCGCATGGCGCTCTCCGGGCACCACATCCAGCTCGATGCCGCGGATGATCTCGATGGATCCGAAGGACTTGCGGACCCCGTGGAGGGAAAGGACGGGAGTGCTCATGCCGCGCCTCCGCGCTCGGGATCGAGGCGGCGCGCCGCCATGGCGAGGAGGCCGAGGCCCACCGCCATCAGGCCCAGCGGCACGCCCCAGGTGAAGGGGGAGAATGGCGCCCAGTCGCGGCCGAACAAGGCCACGGGGGGCCATGTGGCGCCGACGATCATGGACCGGTAGTCGGCGGAGAAGAAGCGCTGGGCCAGCTCCACCGCGCAGACGAAGCCGACGATGCTCACCGCCAGCGCCGCGACGAACACCAGTCCGGCGCCGAGCTTGGCCCAGCCGAACCGCAGCCGCCCCGCCCGCAACGCGCGCATCAGCTCCCCGACGAGGCCGTCGGGCAGGTACATCATGACCAGCACGAACAGCACGCCCTGATAGAGCAGCCAGGAGCGGGTGAGGTCCGACACCGCATAGCCGAAGAAGCTCATGATCGCGGCGCCGATGGCCGGGCCGAGGAACACCTTCACGCCGCCGATATAGCTGTTGAGCACCACCGAGGCGGAGAGCTGCATGTCGAGCACCACATAGTTGGCGGCCTCGATGTTCATGGCCTGCAGCCCTCCGGCCACGCCCGAGAACATGGCCGAGACCGAGAACACCAGCACGCCCAGCTTGTGGATGTCATAGCCGAGGAAGCGCAGGCGGTGGGTGTTCTCGCGCAGGCCGAGCGTGAGCCGGCCCACCGGCGTCAGCGTGTAGAGATAGAGCAGGACCAGCGAGACCAGCACCCAGGCGAGGGTGAGGTAATAGACGTCCACGTTGCTGCCGAAGGAGATGCCCCATGCGGGCATGCGCATGGCGGAGATGCCGGCCTCGCCGCCGAACACCTCCTTCAGGTGCGGCGCAAGCGCGTGCAACAGCTCCGCCAACGCCAGCGTGATCATCGAGAAGTAGACGCCGGTTCGCTTGGTGGCGAACCAGCCGGCGGCAATCCCGCTGACCAGGCCGATGAACCCGCCCACCACCGGCAGGAGCGGCGTCGGCAGGAGCCCGGCGCCGTTGAAGGCGTTCATGGCGTGGATGGTGGCGAAGGCGCCGAGGCCGAAATAGGCCGAGTGGCCGAAGGAGAGCATCCCCGCCTGCCCGCACAGAAGCGAGAAGGCGGAGGCGAACAGGGCGGCGATCAGCATCTGGATCGCGGCGTTGATGAGGCCCGGCGAGAGCACCGCCGGCGCGGCGACCAGCGCGGCGACGGCAACGGCGATGAGGACGGCGGCGATGCGCAGGTTCGTACTCATGGCTCAGTTCTTCTCGCCGAAGAGGCCCGAGGGACGCACCAGCAGCACCAGCAGCATCAGCGCGAAGGGGATGGTGGCGGCAAGGCTCGACACCTGGAGGGTGAGCGGACCGCCCACCGCGCGGGCCCAGTCGCCGAGGCCCACATAAGAAAGGAGGTCGGCGAGGCTCGCGTCGATGCCCACCGCCAGAGAGGTGACGATGCCGATGAGCAGCGAGGCCACCATGGCGCCTTCCAGCGAGCCGAGGCCGCCGATCACCACCACCACGAACACCAGCACGCCGAGTTCCAGCGCCATGTTGGGGTTGGTGGTGTAGAACGCCCCGGCCAGCGCGCCGGCAAGCCCGGCGAGGGCGGCGCCCACCCCGAACACGCCCATGAAGACGAGCGGCACGTTGTGGCCCAGCGCCTCGGCCATGCGCGGGCGGTAGATGGCCGAGCGCACCACGATGCCCACCCGCGTGGTGGTGAGCAGCGCATAGATGAGCGCGAACATGGCCACCGCCACGCCGCCCATGATCAGGCGATAGACGGGATAGTCGGTGCCGCCGACGCGGAAGGCGGAAAAGCTGAGCGCCGCCGGCAGGCGGTAGTCCACAGGGAAATTGCCGAAGAAGAGCTTGATCAATTCCGCGATGATGAAGGACAGGCCGAAGGTGAGCAGCAGCTCGTGGGCGTGCCCGAAGCGGTGCACCCGGCGCAGGAAGTAGCGCTCCACCACGACGCCGACGGCGCCGACAATGAGCGGGGAGATGATCACCGCCAGCGCGAAGCCGAGCACCCCCGACAGCGCGTAGGCGATATAGGCGCCCAGCATGTAGAAGGAGGCGTGCGCGAAATTGAGGACGCCCATCATGCCGAAGATGAGGGTCAGTCCCGCCGACACCATGAACAGCAGCAATCCGTAGATCGCCCCGTTCAGCACGGCGACAAAGAGATGTTCCATGAAATGTCCCCTCGCTTCAGGCAGAGGTGTTCGGCTGGATGGCCGCTCTTTTGTGTTCGTGCGCCGCGACCGGGCTTTCCCGGGCGCGGCGCACGTTGCTTCCCACCAGCCTCTCCCCTGCTCCACCGTCATCCCCCGGCTTATCCGGGGGATCCACGCGGCGGCCGGGCTGGCGCCATCGTCTCGAACGGACCTGTCGCAGCCCGGTCATGCCCCGGAAAAGCCGGGGCATGACCGCTTCCCTGGCCGGAAAGCGCCCGGCCTCAGTTGGGCCGGTTCATCTTGCAGGCGTCCTGCACCGGAGAGGAGGCCTCCGCGGCGGTGAAGACCTTGATCGGCTTGAAGCCGAGGCTGGTGCCGTCGACCTTGAACTTGGCATCCGGGCCCACCACCGAGATCACCATGGGCAGTTGCACCTGGTGGTCGGCCGCGCGCATGGAAGCCTCGCCCATGGGACCCTTGAACGTCACGTTCTCCAGCACCTTGCCGATGGCGTTGACGTCGATCTTGCCATCCTTCTGGGGCGCCTGCTTCAGCGCCTCGCCCAACATGGCGATGCCGAAGGCGGTCTGCGGCTCGGTATAGACCGGATAGTGGCCCGTCTTCGCCTTGTAGTCCTCGGCGAAGGCGGCGGTGTCCGCGTTCACCTCGGCGTTGAAGGGGTGGGACACCGAATTGCCCACCGCCACGTCGCCCGCGTTGGCGATGTTGCCCGGCTGGTCGAGGAAGGCGGTGGCGAAGCGGGCCTTCAGGCCGGCGCCGTGGGCGGCCTTCATGAGCAGCAGCAGGTCGTTGGACCAGTTGCCGGTGATCACCGTGTCGGCATTGGCCGCCGCGACCTTGGCCACGTAGGGCGAGAAGTCCTGGATCTTGTTCACGTCGTGGAGGGTCTTCTCCACCACCTCGTAGCCGCCGAGCTTGGCGTACTCCTCGATGGCGCCCTGCATGTCGATGCCCCAGCTGTAGTTCTGGTTCATCGAATAGACGCGGGTGCCGAGGGTGCCCGCCGCCTTCAGCGCCAGCACCATGGGCTTCACGCGCACCTGGGCGTTGGGGTTGAAGCGGAAGTGGTGGAAGTGACACTTGGCGCCGGTCAGCTCCAGCGCCTCGCCGCCCACGTTGAGGAAGATCACTTCCTTGCCGGGGTTGCGGATGTTGTACTTGCGCACGTCCTCGGTGATCTGGCCGGAGACGGCCGAGGACGCCCCCTGCACGATGAAGCGGGCGCCGTCGGCGATGGCGGCCTTCACCTTGTCGGCCGCGCCCACCGGGCCGCCCTGGTTGTCATATTCGAGCAGCACGATGGGCTCGCCGCCATAGCCACCGCCGGCATTGATCTTGTCGATGCCGTATTTCGCCGCCGTCTTGAAGATCAGGCCGGTGGAGGCCTGCGGGCCCGACAGGGTCTCGATCACCGCGATCTTGAGCGGCTCGGCGGACGCGGCGGCGGCGACGGATGCCAGGAGCGCGCCGGCGAGGGGCGCGAGGAAATGTTTGGCTTTCATGTCTGTCCTCCCTGAGAGGTGATCGGAGTTCGGTTTAGGCGGCTCTTCTTGGGGGTACTGGCTCTTCTCGGGGCATTGGCTCGGCCGATCCCGGCTCAGCCGGCGGCGCGCAGGTGGCGCTCCAGCAGGCGCCAGACGGCGTCGCGGATTTCCAGCTGCGGCATGTGGCCGACGCCGGAGAACAGGTGCAGGGCCACAGCTCCGGGCAGGCGCCGGCTGTGGCTGGGCGGAATGATCCGGTCCGCGCCGCCGAAGACCACGGCGACCGGAACGGGCAGACGCTCGAGGGCGGCGCGCACGCTGAAGGCCTGCGTCCCATCGGGGAACAGGCCGGCCGCGAGGCGCTGCTGGGCGGCCACCAGCGTGTCGTCGGCCCGCGCCGCCGCGCTCGCCTTCACGAAGGCGGGCGTAAGCACGGCTGGATCGGCGACGAGCTCGCCCATCCAGGGCGCAAGGCTCTCCGCCGACCGGGCGCGGGCAAAGCCCGCGATGAAGGCGCCGTTGATGTCCGGCCCGAGGCCGGCCGGCGCCAGGAGGAACAAGGAGCGCACGTCAAGGCGCCCCTCCGCGGCCAGGGCGGTGGCCACCGCCGCGCCCAGCGAATGCGCGACGAGGTCGAGACCGCCGACGCCGAGCTGCTCCAGCGTCGTGCCCACGGCGTCCACCAGCGCCTCGAAGGTGACCGCGCCGTGGCCGGCCGACCCGCCATGACCCGGCAGATCGATGCCGAGCACAGGCCGCGAAAGGTTTGCGCCCGCGAGGAAGGGCCGCCAGCCGTTGAGCTCGGAACCGAAGCCGTGCACCAGCACCAGCGGCCGGCCCTCCCCCTGCCGCAGCCAGGCGTGGTTGAGTAGGCCCTGCGCAGCCGGGGAAAACGCCGGGCGATGCGGCGCCGGGGACGGCCGGGCGACGGTGGGACGCGCCCGCTCCACGTCGATCCGCACGATGCGGCCCTTCGGCCCGCTGCCGGCGAGGCCGGACAGGTCCACGCCGTAATCGTCGGCGAGCCGCCGGGCGAGCGGCGAAGCCGCCACCTTGCGGGCGGAAACCAGGGCGGCGATGGAGGGCGCCCGCGCCGCAAGGGTCGGAGCGGCGGTGGGCGCCACCGGCACCGCCGGGAGGGGCGCCGCAGGTGCCGCGACCGGGGCCGGCGCCGCTACAGCCACGGCCACCGGCGCCTGAGCCACGACGGGATGCTCAGGCGCCACCTCTCCCTCGGCGAGGATGGAGGCGATAAGGGTCCCCACCGCGACCCCGCGCGAGCCGTCGCCGACGAGGATGGGACCGAGGCGGCCTTCGCCGTCCGCCTCCATCTCCATCACCGCCTTGTCGGTCTCGATCTCGGCGAGGAGGTCGCCGGGCTTCACCCGCTCGCCTTCCTTCTTCAGCCAGCGGACGAGGTGGCCCTCCTCCATTCCGGCGGCGAGGGCGGGCATCAGGATTTCCTTGGGCATCTCTGGCTCCTGATCAGGCGAGGGCGAGGCCCTGGTCGGCCATCACGCGGCGGATGCCGGCCTCGATGTCCTTCGGCCCGGCGCAGGCCGCGGCTTCCAGCACCTTGGAAATGGAGGGCGAGGCCTCCCCGCCATGGACGCGCTGCACCGGCTGGTCGAGGGCGTCGAAGCAGCGGGCCTGGATCTCGGCCGCCAGCATGCCGCCATAGGAGGTGCCCAGCGAGCCCTGCTCCACCACCAGCACGTTGCCGGTCTTGGCGATGGAGGCCTCGATGGTCTGCCAGTCGAGGCCGGCGCGGTCGAGGCTGCGCAGGTCGATGACCTCCGCGTCGACGCCGAGCCGCTCCACTTCCTCCAGGGTCGGCTTCACCATGGACAGATAGGTGAGGATGGTCAGCGCCGATCCCTCGCGCACCACCTTGGCCTTGCCGAGGGGGATGAAATAGTCGAGGTCGTCCACCGGCGCCGGGCCCTTGGAATTATAGAGGTCCACGTGCTCCAGCACGAGCACCGGGTCCTTGCAGGCCAGCGCGCTGTTCATCAGCCCCACATAGTCGAACGGGGTGGAGGCGGCGACGATGCGCCAGCCCACCGCGGTGGCGTAGATGCCGGCGGGGTCCATGGAATGCTGCGAGCCGTAGCCCGTGCCCATGGCCACCTTGGAGCGCAGCACCAGGGGCACCTCGATGTCGCCGCCGAACATGTGCCGCGCCTTGCCGATCTGGTTGAACACCTGGTCGGCGGCGACCCACATGAAGTCGGGATACATGAACTCCACCACCGGGACGACCCGCCCGTCCATGGCCGCGCCGCCGGCAAGGCCGGCGAAGGCGTTCTCGCTGATGGGGGTGCCGAGCACCCGGTCGCCGAACGCCTCCTTGAGGCCGCGGGTGGCGCCGTTGGTGCCGCCCTTCAGCCGGTGCACGTCCTCGCCCATCACCACGATGCGCGGGTCCTGCTCCATCCGCCGGTGCATCACGTCGGCCACCACGTCCACGAAGCGTGCCTGCGGGTCGATGATGCCGGAAAAGGTCTCCAGCTCCTCCGTGCGCACGCCGGCGAGCTCCGAGAGGTCGCCGCGGATGCCGAAGTCGCGGAAGTCCGGCGAGGGCCACAGGGCCGGGACGATGCGGCGCTTGCCGTCCACCATCTCCACCAGCTCTCCGGCCACGTCCTCCATCAGCGCCTTGGCGCGGGCGCGCAGGGCGGCGACCTCCGCCTCGCCGATGAGCTGGCGCTGGGCCATCTCGCGGGCCACGAGGTCGATGGGATCGCGCCGGCGCCAGGCCTGCTCCTCCTCGCGGGTGCGATAGCCGAAGGCGCTGCCCGGCAGCGGTCCGTTCTGGTGGAAGAAACGGTAGACGTCCGCCTCGATGAGGGTGGGACCGCCACCGGAGCGCATCACCTCCAGCGCCTCGGCCGTCGCCAGCGCCACCGCCAGCGGGTCCATGCCGTCCACCTTCCAGGCGGGGATGGCGAAGCCCAGTCCGCGCGCCGACAGGCGCGTCTCGGCGGTGGACTCCTCCACATGGGTGGAAACCGCATAGCGGTTGTTCTCGATGAAGAAGCAGAGCGGCAGCTTCCACGCCGAGGCGAGGTTCATGGTCTCCAGCACCGAGCCGATATTGGTGGCGCCATCGCCGAAATAGGTGAAGGCGGCATCGCCAGTGCCCGCCCGCTTGTGGGCGAAGGCGGCCCCCGCCGCCAGCGGCACGCCGCCGCCGACGATGGCATTGGTGCCGAGATTGCCCGCCTGCGCCCAGCGCAGGTGCATGGAGCCACCGCGCCCCTTGCAGAAGCCCTGGGCAAGGCCAAGGATTTCCGCCAGCGTCTTCTTGGAGAGGTCGCGCACGTCGCCGGCGAATGGGGCGGTCGGGGCGAGGCCGTCCGGCGCCACATAGGCCAGCGACTTGGCGAGGAACTGGTGGTGGGCGCGGTGCGAGCCGTTCACCTGGTCGGACGCCCGCATCATCACGGCCGAGCCGGTGGCGCCGCCCTCCTGCCCGATGGCCGAGTGCGCCGGGCCGTGCACCAGCCCCTGCCCGGCCAGCTCCAGCACCTTCTCCTCGAAGGCGCGGATCAGCACCATGGAGGTGAGCATGGTGCCGAGCAGAGCGGGATCGGCCGCGTTCCAGTCCTCGCGGGTGGTGGTCAGCTCACGCCAGGGGGCGGCGGGTATCAGGTCGGCATGGGTCGCCATCACGGCAGCTCCGGGAACACGGGGAATGGCGGGAGGCAGTGCCCCCGCGGGAAGGAATTCGATCGGGCCGCGGACACGCCGGCTCAGCCCGCGGGCGCGCCGGGCGGCGCCGCCTCGAGCCCGCCCGCCGGGTCGGCAGGATGCCAGAGCCGGAGCGCGGAGGTGCGCTCATAGGCCTTGCCGTGCGGAAAGCTCACCAGCTCGCACTGCATGCCCCAGGGCGTGAGGAAATAGACCCAGGTCTGCCCGCCGCTGGGGCCGGCCTGCCGCAGCACCGGCTCCCCGCAGATGGTGGCGCCGTGACGGCGCAGGTGCGCGACGGCGGCGTCCATGTCGTCCACGTAGAACGCCAGATGATGGCCGCCCACGTCGGAATTGCGCGGAGGCGTGCTGCGCTGGTCCGGGGCGATGTACTGGAAGACCTCGAAATTCGAGCCGAACCCGCAGCGCAGGAACACCAGCTTCTTCATCACCGTGCGCGGATCGACATTGAGCTGGCGCGCCATCCAGTCGTCCTCCGCCTGGAAGGGGCCGAGCTCGTAGACCGGCGTGCAGCCGATGACGTCGACGAAGAAGCGCACCGCTTCATCGATATCGGGAACCGTGAAGCCGATATGGTCGGTGCCCCGCAGGCCGGGAAGCCCGTGCGCGCCCGCCGCCTGGAAATGCTGATCCTCGATGACCATGGTTCGACCCGTTCAAAGGGGTGGCGCGCCGTCCGACGAAGGAGAGGGGGATCAAGGCACCGCGGCACCCGCCGACCATGCGGCGGCCAGGCCCCTCGCCGGCATTCCCTCCTGTCGTCCAACGATCTCCGCCGTTTCCCGACCGATAGTGGCCACCACATACGCTGTCAACACCAATGTATCCGATGATGCAGTGCAAAACCCAAAATCCGGGTGCAAATCCATCTGTTTGGATACAATTGCCGTCAAGCCGTGGATCATGGTATCCAATTTCAAGGGTCGCCGGCCCTGAACGGCGCGCCGGGATGATCCCAAGGGCATGCGATGAAGACCGAAAAAGCCAACGAAAGTCCCGACCGGGAGGCCGGCGTGCGCAGCCACGCCATTGCAGCGGATCTCAGGGCCGGGATTCTCGACGGGCTATTCACCCCCGGCACCCGCGTCCGGCAGGAGGAACTGGCCGAGCGCTACGGCACCAGCCGCATTCCCGTCCGCGAAGCCTTGCGGGACCTCGAAAGCGAGGGCCTCGTGGTGCTGGTGCCGAACTCCGGCGCGTGGATCGCCAAGACCGACATCAACGAGTGCGTCGAGATCTACCAGATCCGCGAGCGCATCGAGCCCCTCGCCCTCAGCGAGAGCATCCGCCGCATGGACGATGCGACCATCGCCCGCCTCGCCGAGCTGTGCGCGCAGATCGAGGCCTCCACGGAGGTGGAGGATTTCCTGAAGCTGGACAGGGAGTTCCATCTCCTGAGCTACAAGGCGGCGGCGATGCCGACCCTGCTCGCCATGATCGAGCGCTTCTGGAACACCACCCAGCATTACCGGCGCGCCTATTCCCACCTTATCGGCAAGGACGGCCAGTGGATCATCCACGCCGAACACCGGCTCATCATGGAGGCGATCCGGCGGCGGGACCCGGTGGACGTGCAGCACCTGCTGGAAAGCCACATCCGCCGCACGCGGCTGCATCTCCAGGCCAACGACTTGGCGGCCCTCTCCGGCCCTCGCAGATAAGCGGACCCACCGCCGGCGGCTTCACTGCGGAGCAGCGACCTGCACCCATGAGCTGCAAGCCCGCGCGGGGCACCTTGCCCGCATGCGTCGCCCGCGCAAGATTAGGCGCACGGGATGGGATGGGTTTATTTAGTTTCCGAACGTTATAGACATCGATAGAGGCACCCCTTCACCAACACATGCTGGCTGCTTGAAATAACGCAGACGCGAATGCTTGCATCACGCGGCAGAGATCAGAGCCTCGGGGCGATGACGGCCCAGCAGGTGGATATGGGCGACCTGCCGCAAAAACCACTACAGGCGTGCGCGGGAGGGGCGCCCTGCTCGGCGCCTACCGGACCTTCCCGATCACGATCGCCGACCTTGCGGCGGCGACCGGATATGATTTCGGACCACTGGCGGCGGCCGACCCGCTCGCCCGCCGGAGCCAGCTCACCGAGGCCATCGCCGCCGGGCAGCCGGTGGCGTTCGGGCTGTCGGAAGAAGCGGACATGGTGCTCTAGCGCCCAGGTTCGCCCGTTCGAAGCTCCGGTCGCCGGGTGCCTCAATCGCAGATCTTCAGCTCGACCGGGTCGGCGTCGGCGGCCACCAGGTCGCCCATGGGGCGGCAGCGCCCCTGCGTGCACACCCGCCAGTCGGCGGTGGCGCCAGAGCGGCGCAGGATGACCGAAAGCTGCGGCGCCAGCTGCGGGCGCGCCACATAGAAGCCGCCCGCGCGCACCGCGCCCTCGGGCGGCTCCATGCCGGCGCCGGAGCCCTGCACGCGCACTTCCTGCAGCACCAGGCCGGCGGGGGTGGCGCGCCAGTCCTCCTGCCACTCGCTCTTCTGCACCGAGTGGGTCCAGGCGAGGGTGAAGACGGCGGCGAGCCGCACCACCTGCGCCCCGGCGACCAGGCAGGCGACGGCTGCCAACGCGCCCGCCTAGGCTCGTGCCGGGGTGGCGTTGCGGGTCCGCCAATAGTGCCAGGCGATGAACGCCGCCGCGGTGGCGAAGCCCACCTCGTCGGTCCAGGGCAAGGAGAGGATGAGCAGCGCCGCCGCGGCGAAGCCGATGAAGCGCTCCACCACGTTCAGCGGGCCCAGCAGATAGCCGGTGGCGGTGCCGGCCCACAGGATGATGGCCACCACCGCCTTCACGAACACATAGGCCACCGCCGGCCAGAAGCCGATGACCGCGGCCATGGGATCTCCATCCTGCAGCATCAGCGCCGGGGAATAGACCGCCATGAACGGCACCACATAGCCGGCGAGGGCGATGCGGGTGGCGATCCAGCCGATGGCCTGGCCCGATGCCCCGGCAATGGGTGCCGCCGCGAAGGCCGCCAGCGCCACCGGCGGCGTGAGGTCCGCCATGATGCCGAAATAGAAGACGAACATGTGCGAGACGATGAGCGGCACGCCGAGGGAGAGGAGCGCCGGCCCGGCGATGGAGGCGGTGATGATGTAGTTGGGGATGGTCGGCAGCCCCATGCCGAGGATGAGGCAGGCGATCATGGTCAGCACGAGGGACAGGAACAGGGAGCTCTTGCCCACCTCCACCACGAAGGTGGCGAAGGTCGTGGCGACCCCGGTCAGGGTGAACACGCCGATCATGGTGCCCACGAGGGCGCAGGCGATGCCCACCGGAAGCGCGTTGCGCGCCCCGTCCGCCATGCTTTCGATGCTGATGCGCAGGGTCTCGCGCCCGCCCTTCACGAACAGCAGGATCACCACAAGGGCGCCCACCGCCGCCGCGACGCCATTGATGCCATATTCGAGGAAGCTCGCAGCCGCGATGCCGAGCACGATCCAGAACACGATGCGCAGGCCCTGGGGGCCGATGACCCGCGCCACCGGCGTGCCGAGCACGATCAGCGCCGTGAGGGCAAGGCCCACCGTGCCGGCGAAGAGCGGCGTGTAGCCGGAGAACAGCAGCCACACCAGCGCCACCAGGGGCAACATCAGGTACCAGCGGGTCGTCAGCGCCCGCCAGGCGTCCGGGCACTGGGCCTTGGGCAGGCCGGACAGGCCGCCCTTTCCCGCCTCCAGATGCACCATGGCGAACACGGTGAAGAAGTAGAGGAAGGCCGGGATCACCGCCGCCGTGGCGATGGTGGCATAGGGCACGTCGATGGTCTCGGCCATGATGAAGGCCACGGCCCCCATCACCGGCGGCATGATCTGGCCCCCCATGGAGGCTGTCGCCTCCACCGCGCCGGCGAAGGCCGGCTTGTAGCCGAAGCGCTTCATCAGCGGGATGGTGAACTGGCCGGTAGTGACCACGTTGGCGACACCGGAGCCGTTGATGGTGCCCATCAGCGCCGAGGAGATCACCGCCACCTTGGCCGGGCCGCCCTTGGCGTGGCCCACCGTGCCCATGGCGAGGTCGTTGAACAGCTGGATCATCCCCGCGCGCTCCAGGAACGCGCCGAACAGGATGAACAGGAAGATGAAGGACGACGACACGTAGGTGGGCGTGCCGTAGATGCCCTCGGTGCCGAGGAACATCTGGTCCACCACCTGCACGTAGTCGAACGGGCGATGGTCGAGGGGCGCCGGCAGATACTCGCCGAACAGGCCGTACAGGATGAAGACGCCGCAGATGAGGGGCAGCGAGGCCCCCATCAGCCGCCGCGATCCCTCGAACACCAGCGCGACGGCCAGGGTTCCGACCACGATGTCCATGGTGGACGGGTCGCCCGCGCGCTGGATCAGGTCCGAATAGAACACCCAGTGATACAGGCCGACGATGAAGGACACGACGCCGAGCCCCCACAAGGCAAGGCGCCGGCCACCAGCGAGATGGTTGCCGGCGATGGCGAACACCACCAGCAGCAGGAAGCCCACATGCACCGACCGCACGATCTGGCTCGGCAGCGGGCTCCAGGCGGCGGTGATCACCTGGAAGGTGGAGAAGGCCACCGCGATCCAGAACACCGTCCGCCCCCACCCGCCGGGACCCCAGGTAAGGTCCAGCAGAGCATCGTCCACCACCACCGCGGCGCCATGGCCGGGCGTGCTGATGTCATGGCTGACCGGAGGCGTGGTGGCGGGGGTGTGGAGCGAGGATGTCATCGGAACTCTGCCTCAAGCGGTCCTTGCCAGCCCGGCCTGCGGTCGGGATACGTCACTTTCCGCGACGCCTTCATCTCATGCGGCATCGTCATCTGGCGCGGTGTCTTGCGCTCGGGGGAAGGCCGGGGTCGGCCCGTCCCTCCGCGCACCGGCGGCCGCGGCACGGAGACCGCGACCCGCCGGTCCCTCAGGGCGTCACGCCCTTTTCCTTGAAGTACCGGGCGGCGCCCGGATGGAACGCCACCGGGGACCCCTTCATGGCATCCCCGACCTTGATGCCCCGCGCCGCCGCATGCGCCGCCGCCAGCTCCGGCAGGTTGTCGTAGATCGCCTTGGTGATGGCGTAGACGTCGTCGTCCTTCATGCTGGAGCGGGTGACGAGGAAGTTGGGCACCGCGGCGGTGGCGACGTCGGCCACCTGGCCCTCATAGGTGTTGGCCGGAATGGTCGCCTTGAGATAGGGCGCGCCGATCTTCTCGATCACCGCAGGTGGCACCTCCACCACCACGATCGGCACCGAATTGGCGAGGTCCTTGATGGAGGCGACGCCGAGACCCGCCGACTGGAGCGTGGCATCGAGCTGCCGGTTCTTCATCAGCTCCACGGATTCGGCGAAGGGCAGATATTCCAGCTTGCCGAGATCAGAATACTTGATGCCCGCCGCGCCGAGAATGGCACGGGCGTTGAGCTCGGTGCCGGATTTGGGTGCGCCCACCGAGATGCGCTTGCCCTTGAGGTCGGCGATGCTCTTGATGCCCGAATCCTTCGAGGCGACGATCTGGATGTAGTTGGGATAGATGCCGCCCAGCGCCACCACCTTGGTCAGCGGCGCCTTGAAGCCCGCTTCCTCCTTGCCGGCCGCCCCGTCCGCCAGGCTGTCGGCGAGGGTGAAGGCGACCTCGCCCTTGCCCTGCTCGATGAGGTTGAGATTTTCCACCGAGGCCTTGGTGGCCTGCACCGATGGCCGCGTGCCCGGCACCTTCTCGCCGATCACTTTCGAGATGGCGACCCCCAGGGGATAATAGACGCCCGACGTGCCGCCGGTGAGGACGTTGACGAATTCCGCCCTCGCCGCGCCCGGGGCAAGGACAAGCGTCGAGGCAAGGGCGAGCGCGCCGAGGCGAGCCGCCGCCCTGGAGGCACGGACTGTGGTGATGATGCGTTGCACGGGCGTGCTCCCTGAGGTTTTTAAAACGTTGTAGGGAGGCTAGCGCCTCCTTCCGCAAAGGCCAGAGCCTTTTTCCGGCTTCAGACTAAAGTCTAATTCAGCGGTTTCCCGGTGTGGCTCGCGCCGGCTCTGCTCACGCGAGCGTGCCCCATCCCCCACCCCCAAGGGGGGAACGCATCGGGGCCACTTGCATTAACATCGGGACCGCGTGTCCCCTTGCTGCACACCGTGTCCGGGCTGCCGCCCGCGTTGGCGCGCCACCTCACCCTCGAAGGAACGCCATATGCAGAGGCCCTGCGCATCCCATGTGTCCCGGCGCGACCTCCCGGTCGCGGGGGCCGCCTCGGTGGCCGATGCCACCCCCAAGGCTCCCCTGTCCGGCCCGGACGCGCCGGTGATCGGACGGGTCTCTTTCCGGGTGAACGGCGTGGCGCGGGAACTTGACATCGACACCCGTACGACACTGCTCGACGTCCTGCGTGAACACCTGCACCTGACGGGAACGAAGAAAGGCTGCGACCACGGCCAGTGCGGCGCCTGCACGGTGATCCTGGACGGCCAGCGCATCAATTCCTGCCTCACCCTGGCGGTGATGCACCAAGACGGCGCGGTCACCACCATCGAAGGCCTGGGCACGCCCGAGGCGCTGCACCCCATGCAGGCCGCTTTCGTGAGGCGTGACGGCTATCAGTGCGGATACTGCACGCCGGGCCAGATCTGCTCGGCCGTCGCCGTCCTTGCCGAGATCAAGGCCGGCATCCCCAGCCACGTCACCGCCGACCTCACCGCGCCGCCGCCCCTCACCCCGGACGAGCTGCGCGAACGCATGAGCGGCAACATCTGCCGCTGCGGCGCCTATTCCAACATCGTCGAGGCCATCACCGAAGTGGCAGGGAGCGCGGCATGAAGCCCTTTACCTACGAGCGCGCTTCCTCGCCGGCCGAAGCCGCCGCCGCGGCGGCGCGCAATCCGGCGGCGCGGTTCATTGCCGGCGGCACCAACCTCCTCGACCTGATGAAACTCGAGATCGAGACCCCCTCCCAGCTCATCGACGTCAACGGGCTTGCCCTGGACACCATCGCGGCAACGCCGGACGGCGGCCTGCGCATCGGTGCGCTGGTGCGCAACACCGCGCTGGCGGCCGACTTTCGGGTGCGCCGCGACTATGCCCTGCTGTCGCGCGCCCTGCTGGCCGGCGCATCCGGCCAGTTGCGGAACAAGGCGACCACCGCCGGCAACCTGCTCCAGCGCACGCGCTGCCCCTATTTCTACGACACCGACCAGGCCTGCAACAAACGCCGCCCCGGCAGTGGCTGCGCGGCCATCGGCGGCTTCACCCGCCAGTTGGCGGTGATCGGCGCCAGCGAGGCCTGCATCGCCACCCATCCGAGCGACATGGCGGTGGCCCTGCGCGCCCTCGATGCGCGGGTGGAAACCGTGCGGCCCGACGGCACCGCGCGGAGCATTCCCATTGCCGACCTCCACCGCCTGCCCGGCGAGACGCCCCACCTGGAGACCTCGCTGGTGCCGGGCGAGCTCATCACCGCCGTGACCCTGCCCAAGCCGGTAGGCGGCACGCACGTCTACCGCAAGGTCCGCGACCGCGCCTCCTACGCGTTCGCCCTCGTCTCGGTGGCGATGATCCGGCAAGAGGACGGGACCGGGCGGGTTGCGCTCGGCGGCGTGGCGCCCAAGCCGTGGCGGGTCGAGGCCGCCGAGGCGGAGATGGCCCGCGGCGCCAGGGCAGTGGCCGCTCATCTCCTCGCCGACGCGAAACCCACCACTGACAATGCCTTCAAGCTCACCCTGGTGGAGCGCACGCTCGGCGCGGTGATGGCGGAAGCAAGGGGCTGAACCATGAAATTCGATGCTCCCGCGACCACCAACCCCATCGACCGGCTCAAGATCGTCGGCCAGCCGCTCGACCGGATCGAGGGCCGCTTCAAGACCACAGGCACCGCCCTCTATGCCTATGAGCACAACGATGCCGCCCCCAATCCCGCCTACGGCTATGTGGTGGGTGCATCCATCGCCAAGGGCCGCATCGCCGCCATGGACCTCGCGGCGGCCGAGCGCGCGCCCGGCGTGCTGGCGATCGTGACGGCGCAGAACGCGGGCCGGCTCGAAAAGGGCAAACTCAACACCGCCAGGCTCCTTGGAGGTCCCGAGATCGAGCACTATCACCAGGCGATCGCCGTGGTGGTTGCCGAGACCTTCGAGCAGGCGCGGAGCGCGGCGCGGCTCGTGCGTGTGGAATATGTGGCGGAGCAGGGCGCGTTCGACCTCGCCGAGGCCCGGGACTCCGCGGCCAAGCCGAGCGCGGAAGGCTTCGGCGGCTCGCCAGACACCGCCATCGGCGATTTCGCCGGCACCTATGCGGCGGCTCCGGTGAAGCTCGACGCCACCTACACCACCCCCGACCACGCCCACGCCATGATGGAGCCGCACGCCTCCATCGCGGCCTGGGACGGCGACCGGCTGACCCTGTGGACCTCCAACCAGATGCTGGCCTGGGGCGTCGCGGACGTCGCCCGCATGCTGCGCATCCGGCGCGAAAATGTGCGCCTCATCTCGCATCATGTGGGCGGCGGGTTCGGCGCCAAGCTGTTCGTGCGCGCGGATGCGCTGCTGGCGGCGCTGGCGGCGCGGACGACGGGGCGGCCGGTGAAGGTGGCCCTGCATCGGCCGTTCGTGTTCAACAACACCACCCACCGCCCCGCCACCATCCAGCGCATCCGCATCGGCGCCAAACCGGACGGGACGATCACCGCCATCGGGCACGAAAGCTGGTCCGGTGACCTGCCCGGCGGCGGCCCGGAGACGGCGGTCAACCAGACGCGCCTGCTCTATGCCGGCGCCCACCGCATGACCGCGACGCGGCTCGCCGTGCTGGACCTGCCGGAGGGCAACGCCATGCGCGCGCCCGGCGAGGCTCCGGGGCTCATGGCGCTGGAGATCGCCATGGACGAGATGGCCGAGAAGCTCGGCCTCGACCCGATCGAATTCCGGATCCTGAACGACACGCAGGTGGACCCGGAAGAGCCGCAGCGGCCGTTTTCCCAGCGCCAGCTCGTGACCTGCCTGCGGACCGGGGCCGAACGCTTCGGCTGGAGCCGGCGCAACCCGCTGCCGGGACGCACCCGCCACGGGCGGTGGCTGCGCGGCATGGGGGTCGCCGCGGCCTTGCGCAACAACCTGCTGACCAAGTCGGGGGCGCGGGTTCGCCTCGACGGGCGCGGCATGGTGACGGTGGAAACGGACATGACCGACATCGGCACCGGCAGCTACACCATCATCGCACAGACCGCGGCCGAAATGATGGGGGTGCCCATGGAGAACGTCATCGTGCACCTGGGGGATTCCGCATTTCCGGTGTCCGCGGGATCGGGCGGCCAGTGGGGCGCCAACAATGCTACCGCCGGCGTCTATGCCGCCTGCATGAAGCTGCGCGAGGAGGTGGCGCGCAGGCTCGGCTTCAACTCGGAGGATGCGGTCTTCGCCGATGGCGAGGTGCGCGCCGGCCAGAGGGCGGCTCCGCTCGGCGGCGCGGCGGCCCAAGGCGAGATCGTGGCCGAGGATGCCATCGCATACGGCGACCTGGACAAGACGCACCAGCAATCCACCTTCGGCGCGCATTTCGTCGAGGTTGGAGTGGATGTGGCCACGGGGGAAATCCGGCTTCGGCGGATGCTGGCGGTGTGTGCGGCGGGGCGGATTCTCAATCCGAAATCGGCCCGCAGCCAGGTGATCGGGGCGATGACCATGGGCGCCGGCGCCGCCCTCATGGAGGAGCTGGTCGTCGACAAGCGGCACGGCTTCTTCGTCAATCACGACCTCGCCGGCTACGAGGTGCCGGTGCACGCGGACATCCCGCACCAGGACGTTGCTTTCCTTGATGAAACCGATCCCCTCTCCTCCCCCATGAAGGCCAAGGGCGTGGGCGAATTGGGCATCTGCGGGGTCGGGGCGGCGGTGGCGAATGCGGTCTACAACGCCACCGGCGTGCGCATCCGCGACTATCCCCTGACCCTCGACAAGCACCTCGACCGGCTGCCCGAGATGAGCTGACCGGCCGGCCGGGAAAGCCGACACCGTCCCGACACCGCGCATGTCGGGACGGTGTCGCCCCGGTGTCGGCACCCGACATGTCGTGCCGTCGGCCTCGGCCTTCGACCGATGCCGGGTGGGTCACGCTCAAACGCCGCGCGGCGGCTTGCGGATGTCCTCGTAGAGGGTGTGGAGGCGCTCCAGCGAGCGCACCGAGCGCTCGGGCTCGGTGGCGGCGAGGCCGAACACCAGCATCTCGATGCACATGAGCACGAGGCCGTGCAGGGGCACCGTCTCCGACTTGCCGCGCGGCACATGGATCACCACCCGCGCCTGCCGGCCGAAGGCGGGCGAGGCCGAGCCGGTGAGCAGGATCATCGGGACGTCGAGCCGGCGCGCCTCCTCCAGCGTGGCCGCTCCCTCCCGGTGGGCGCTCGCCTGCCCCATCATCACCAGCACGTCGCCGCGCCGCATGGCGAGCAGCTGTTCCCCGAGCGCGATGCCGGTGCGGTTCAGCGCATAAGCATGCCGCCCGTTGCGCACCAGCAGCCGGGCGGCATAGTCGGCGATGATGGCGGAGGCGCCGATGCCGAACAGGCCGATCCCCGCCCCGCCCCGCATCAGCTCGATGGCGGCGGCGATGGCCCGCCGGTTCTCCGGCTTCGTCACCTGCTCGATGCCGGCGAGGTGGCCGGCGCGGACGAAATCGATGGAGGCGTCCACGTCCCGCGTGAGCTCCTCGGTGGTGGCGCTCATCTTGTCCACGGAGGAGATCACCTCGCCGAGGAAGCCGGCGAGCGTGCGCTTCAGGTCCCTCAGCCCGTCGAAGCCCAGCGCCTGCACCGCCCGGATCACGGTGGCATCCGAGGTCCCGGTCTCGGCGGCGATCTCCAGGGCGGACTGGCCGAGGACGGCGCGGCGATTCTCGTTGATATAGTCGGCCACCACCTTGAGACGGGGCGAGAGCGTCGCGCCCCGGGCGCGCAGGCGCGCCCCGAAACGATCCACCCGGCTCTTGCGCCCTTGCGACGGCGTCGTCATGGCGCCCGCCCCCGCTCCTCTCCTCATTCCACGTCCTCCATGCTGGCACAGGGCACAGCGGAACACCAATGGCGGAGCCGGAGGCCGGCGCGCGCCGCCCTGTGCCCCGGCCCTCGCCCTTTCTCGCCGCGTCATGCCCCGGCTTGTCCGGGGCATCCATCCAGCAGCCCGCTCCGCCCTCACCGGCCGGCATCAAGCCCGGCCCCGGCGCGGATCCCCCGGACCAGCCGGGGGATGACGGCGCGGTTGGACATCGTCATCCGCACAGAACCAAACCCGCTCCCGGCGGCCCCTAGCGCCCCGGCCCCGCTTGCCCCGGCGCTTCCCGCCGCAACACCTCCCGCCGCAGAACCTGGGCCTCAACCACCGCCACCAGCAGGCTGAGCGCGGCATAGGTGTTGGAGATGGTCTCGTCGCGCGGCAGCAGCAGATGGCGGCCCTCGCGGCAGGCCTTCAGCATGCGGCACCAGCCGGGCATCACCTTCTCCAGGGCGGCCACCTCCTCGCCCGGCCCGCCGCCCTGGTCGGAGCGGAAGGTGCCGAAGATGAAGTCGGCATCGAGGTCGGGCAGGTGTTCGGCGCTCACGTCCATGCGCCCGCCCTCGGGGATGGCGTCGATGATCGGGGGGAAGCGGAAGCCGGCATCGCGCAGCACGCGTCCCAGCGCCCGGTCGGTGTGGAACACGGTGAGCTTGCCCTGGTTGGCCTGGAAGGCGGAGACGGTGATGCGCGCGGTGTCCACCAGCCCCTTCAGCTGGGCGATCTGCGCCGCATAGCGCTGCTGGAGCGCGGCGAGGCGCGCCTCGCTGCCGGTCAGCGCCGCGAGCTTGCCGTAGATGGCGGCGGGCCCGCCCTTCAGGTGCTCGATGCTCACGGTGGGGGCGATGGCCTCCAGCTGGGCGAGCGGCGTGTCGCGGGTGGGCGAGGTGACGATGAGGTCGGGCTTCGCCGCCACCACCGCCTCCAGGTCGATGGCGTTGGCGCCGAGGAAGGCGATGGGCGCCGTGTCGAAATCCACCCCGGTGAGCAGCTTGCCGGCGCGCAGGAAGCGCGTGCCGTCCGGCCGCACCCGCCCGTGGCTCGCCACCGGCATCACCCCGAGCTCGATGAGCGGCAGGGTGAGGTCGAGGTCGTGCAGGGAGACGATGCGCCGGGGATGAACCGGCACCTCCACCGTGCGGCCGAGATCATCGGTGAAGGGGCGGGTCTGGGCACCGGCACCGCCGGCGAGGAGAACGAGGCAGAGGGCACAGAACAGGCGGGGGATCATCGGGGCCTCACGGGGCGGGCTCACAGCTGGTCGCGGCGGCGCCACAGCAGGAACAGGAAGAAGGGCACGCCGGCGACCGTCATCACGATGCCGGCGGGGATCTGGAGGGGGGCGAACAGGAGGCGGCCCACGGTATCGGCGGCCAGCACCATGGCGGCGCCGACGAGGGCGCTCGCCACCAGGAGCGCGGACTGGCCGCCGCCCACGGCGAAGCGCGCCATGTGCGGCGCCATGAGGCCGACGAAGCCGAGGCTCCCTACGGCCGAGACCGCCGCCGCCGTCATCAGCACCGGCGCCGCCAGGCGGGCGGCGGACAGCGCCTTCAGCCGCACGCCGAGCCCGGTCGCCACCGGGTCGCCCAAAAGGGCCGCGTCGGCGCCGCGGGCGGTGGCCAGCAGCAGGACCGCGCCGGCCGCGCCCCACGCCGCCGGCGCCGGCAGCAGCGGCCATGAGGCGGCGTGCAGGCTCCCCGCCAGCCAGACGAGCGCGGTCTCCACGTCGTTGATGTCGGCCGTGGTGATGAAGACGAGGAGCGCGGCGGAGAGCAGCCACGACATGCCGATGCCCACCAGCACGAAACGCACCCCGGAGAGGTCGCGGGCGAGCCCCGCCACCGCCAGCGCCACGGCGAGGCCGCCGGCCATGCCGGCCACCGGGCGCAGGCCCACCCCCGCCGCCGGCACGGCGAGGATGAGGGCGAGCACGGCCACGCTCGCCCCCTCCTTCACGCCGATGAGGCCGGGATCGGCGAGGCTGTTGCGGGTCAGCGCCTGCATGGCGGCGCCGGCGAGGCCGAGCATGGCGCCGGCGAGCATGGCGAGCAGCACCCGCGGCAGGCGGATGTCCCAGATCACCTGCGCCACCTCCGCCGGAACCTGCGCGCGGACCAACGCGGCGAGCACCTGCGCGGCCGGGATCGGCAGGCTGCCCGACGACAGCGCCACGAGCGCGCCGGCACCGATGGCGCATGCGAGCCCCACGCAGGTCGCCACCACGCGCGGGCGCAGCCGGAAGGCCAAGGGCCCGCAGGCGAAGCGGGCATAGCCGGCGGCGCGGGCGGCGGTCACCTGCGGCTCCGCGCGGCAAGCAGGAGGAACACCGGCACGCCCACCAGCGCCGTCATCGCCCCGGTGGCAAGCTCGCGCGGGGCGAACAGGGTGCGCGCCGCGAGGTCGGCGGCCAGCACCAGCGCCGCCCCGGCCACCGCCGAGAGCGGCAAGACGAGGCGCATGTCCCGCCCGGCCATGCCGCGCACCGCGTGGGGCACCACGAGGCCGACGAAGCCGATGGGCCCGGCCAGCGACACCGCCGCCCCGCACAGGAGCGCCGCCGCCGCCAGCGCGGCGAAGCGGGTGCGGGCGAGGTCCACCCCGAGGCCGCGCGCCACATCCTCGCCCAGGGCCAGGGCATTGAGCCGACCGGACAAAAGCAGCGCGAGGGCGAGGCCGAAGAGCAGAGGTGGCAGCGCCATCTGCAGCGCCGCGTAGGACTGGCCGGAGAGATCGCCGGCGAGCCACAGCCGCACGGCCGCCAGCGTCTGGTCGTCGAGGATGAGCTGGGCGGAGGTGAGCGCCGCGGCGAAGGCGGAGAAGGCGACGCCGCACAGGGTCACCTTCAGCGGCGTGAGGCCGCCCCGCCCCGCGCGCGCCGTGGCGACGACGAGGCCGAACACGGCGCCGGCCCCCAGCGCCGCCAGGAACGGGCGGGCGGCGGGGCCGGACAGGCCCGGCAGGATGCGCTCCAGCGCCGGGGCGAAGGTGAGCGCCGAGACCACCGCCAGCGCCGCCCCCGCATTCAGCCCCAGCACGTGCGGCTCGCCCAGCGGATTGCGGGTGACCGACTGCACCAGCGCCCCGCACAGGCCCAGCGCCGCGCCCGCCGCAAGGCCGGCGAGGCAGCGCAGCAGGCGCAGGGACACCACCACGTTGTGGTCGAAGCTGTCGGGATCGAAGGCGAGGAGCGCCTCGACCACCGTCCACGGCGCGACGGGCCGCGCGCCGACGCCGAGATGGGCCAGCGCCAGCGCCAGCAGCAGCGCCACGAGCCCGAGCATGCCGGCGACGCGGCCGAGGCGCAGGGGCCGCAGCCGTGGGCGGCGGGCGGCGGGCGAGGCGGCGACTGTCATGGCGCGAATCTCATGGCGCGAGCGTCATCGTGCGTCGTCCGCCGCGCCGACCGGGATGAACACCGGCGCGCCGGTGCGCGGGTTTTCCACCGCCACCACCTCGACGCCGAAGATGTCGCGCACCTGTTCCGGCGACAGGCGCGCGCCCTCCTCCACCACGGCGCGGATGCGACCCTCCTTCAGGCACAGCACCTGGTCGGCATAGGCCAGCGCCAGGTTGAGATCGTGCAGCACCGCCACCACCGTGCGGCCGTGGAGGCGGGTGAGGCGGTGCAGCAGGTCAAGCACCTGCAACTGGTAGCGCAGGTCGAGGAAGGTGGTGGGCTCGTCGAGCAGGATCACCTGCGTCTCCTGCGCCACCGCCATGGCGATCCAGCAGCGCTGGCGCTGGCCGCCGGACAGGGCATCCACCGGCCGGGCGGCGAAATCGAGGGTGCCGGTGAGGCGCAGCGCCGCCTCCACCGCCGCCTCGTCCGCCGCGCTCCACTGGCCGAGCAGGCCCTGGTGGGGGTAGCGGCCGCGGGACACTAGGTCGAACACGCTGAGCCCCTCCGGCACCAGCGGCGCCTGCGGCAGGATGCCCAGGGCGCGGGCCAGCGCCTTGGTGGGCAGATCGTGGATGGCGCGGCCGTCGAGCCGCACCGCGCCGCCGCGCGGCTTCAGCAGGCGCGCCATGGTGGAGAGCAGCGTCGACTTGCCCGACCCGTTGGGCCCGATGAGCGCGGTCATGCGGCCGGCGGGGACGGTGAAGCTCACGTCGTCCACGATCAGGCGGTGGCCGTAGCCGGCCTTGAGGGCGTCCACCGTGATCCGCGGTGCCCCCGCCTCCCGCGCCGGAGCGCCTGCCCGCTGTTCAAGCACCGATCCCGTTCCTTGCCCGTTCCCGACGCCGCCCGGCTCCTGTCCGCCTGTGTCGCGGCTCGGCCTGTAGTAGTCAAACCTCCGGCGGGATGAAAGCAGGCCAGATCGGAATGAAAGGAAAGAGCAATTGGCCGGGGCCGGCGAAAGGAGCGCCATTGTCTGTAATTATTAAAATTTAGAACTGTCACGACACCGCATGAAGGCGCTTGGAATTTCACCCCCTCGCCATCCGGCGGGCGGCACGATTGCAGATTGAGGTTGAACCTTGGAGCAATTTTAGTAAATCAGCATCCGGGCCGCATTTGAAATATTAGACCCGTTCCAGATTTTACTACTACATGCGATTTCGAACACTCCCCACCAGTCCGAGACGAAGGGCTGCCGGATCGCCCCGGCGGCGCGGGTCTCGAAGATAGGTTCGGGATCCGGGAACATGGCTTCACCCACGACATACCGCGCCCGCTTGCACCGTTCGGCCGCCGCTTTGGTGCGCGCGTCGGTGCTCGCCTCGACGGCCCTGCCGGGCCTCGCGCTGGCGCAGGACGCACCGCAGGCCGCGCCGCGGCCGGACGCGCCGCAGGAGAGCGAGACCGGCATCGTCGCCCTGCCCACCCTCGTGGTGCAGGCCGAGCGCGGCGACGGCCAGACCCAGGGCTACCAGCCCCTCACCAGCTCCACCGCCACCCTCACGCAGATGCCGATCCTCGACATCCCGCAGGCGGTGAACACGGTGACGCAGGAGGTGATCCGCGACCAGAACGCCACCACCCTCGACCAGGTGCTGCAGAACGTCTCCAACGTCACCATCGCCAACACGCTCGGCGGCACGCAGGACGCCTTCATCCGCCGCGGCTTCGGCGACAACCGCGACGGCGGGGTGCTCACCAACGGCCTGCGCACGGTGCTGCCGCGCAGCTTCAACGCCACCACCGACCGCGTCGAGGTGCTGAAGGGGCCGGCCTCCACCCTCTACGGCATCCAGGAGCCGGGCGGCATCATCAACGTCATCACCAAGAAGCCGCTGGAGAGCTACGCCGCCGTCCTCGACGGCTCGCTCACCAGCTTCGGCGGCGGCTATGCGGACTTCGACCTCACCGGCCCCATCGCCGGCACGAAGCTCGCGTACCGCTTCATCGGCGAATATCAGGACACCAATTACTGGCGCAGTTTCGGCGACACCGAGCAGGGGATTCTCGCCCCCTCCCTCGCCTATTACGGCGAGGACACGGTGGCGACCCTCGCCTACACCCATCGCGAATATTCGGTGCCGTTCGACCGCGGCACCATCTTCGACCTCACCACCGGCAAGCCGGTGCCGGTGGACCGGCGCACCCGCTTCGACGAGCCCTACAACGTCACCAACGGCACCTCGGACCTCGTCCTCGCCGGGCTGGAGCATGATTTCTCCGACGCCTGGAAGCTGAAGGTCAACTACGCCTACAGCCAAGACGTCTATGCCGACAACCAGGCGCGGGTCATCGCCTATGATTCCGCCACCGGCAACCTCACCCGCCGCGCCGACGCGACGCAGGATTCCACCCAGAAGGACCACAATCTGCGCGCCGACCTCAACGGCACGGTGAACGTCGCCGGCATGAAGAACGAGCTTTTGTTCGGCGTCGCCTACAACACTTACGACCTTCTGCGCACGGACATGATCCGCTGCAAGAACAAGACCGGCTTCAACATCTACAATCCGGTCTACGGAACCCTGCCCTACTGCACCACGGTGTCGGCGGCGGACAGCGACCAGACCATCCAGCAATCGCTCTACAACGGCTATGCGCAGGATGCGCTCTACCTCACCGAGCAATGGATCGTCGTCGCCGGGGCGAGCTACCAGTACTACACGCAGACCGCCGGCAAGGGCCGCCCGTTCAATCTCAACACCGATGCGGACGGCGGCGAGTTCATGCCGCGGGCAGGCCTCGTCTACAAGGCCACCGACAAGCTCTCCTTCTACGCCAACTACGCCACCTCCTTCGTGCCGCAGACCTCGATCGCCAGCTATATCGGCACGCTGCCGCCGGAGACCGGCGTCTCCTACGAGGCCGGCGTGAAGTTCGAGATCTTCAGGGGCCTGACCGGCACGGCGGCCGTCTTCAACATCGAGAAGGAGAACGTGCTCTACACCGAGGTCATCGACGGCGAGAGCTATGCGCGCACCGCCGGCAAGGTGCGCTCGCGCGGCTTCGAGTTCGACATCGCCGGCGCGCTCACCGACGAGATCAACCTCATCGCCAGCTACGGCTTCACCGATGCCAAGATCGTCGAGGACCCCGACTATGCCGGCAACGTGCCGGCGAACGCGGCGCGCCACAACTATTCGCTCTTCGCCACCTACGATTTCGGCAAGGTGTGGGGAGACAACAAGCTGAAGATCGGCGGCGGCTTCCACGGCCGCAGCGCCGCGCCGGGGGTGGCCGCCAACACCTACTGGCTGCCGGCCTACGTGGTGTTCGACGCCATGGTGGCCTACACCATCGCCGCGCCGACGCCTGTCACCGTGCAGCTCAACGTGAAAAACCTGTTCGACACCACCTATTACACCTCGTCCCAGGCCAACAACAATCTGGGCAACGCCATCGGCGACCCGCTGGAGGCGATCCTCTCGGCCCGGTTCACGTTCTGATTCCCGGACAAGACCCGGCGCACGTCGCCTTTCGCGCCCCGGGCTCCATCTGGGAGTAGAGGGCGATTCACCGGTCAGATTGATTCAATTTGCTTGGATCGTTGCTTGGATCGCGACCGAGCGCGGATCGACATTCAGATCGACCGGCGCCCGCCCTCCACCACCGTCAGGGCCGGGCCTGTCCCGGCCACCCGCGCGGTTGGGCCGGGCACATATCCTCGCAGGCCTGCGCCAGCGGTGCGGCGCGGATACCCGGGACAGGCCCGGTGAGGGCTGACCACGCCCAACGGGGCGCATTTTCAAGCGGGCTCTAAGCCTCCTCGCTGTCGGGCACCAGCGGGCGGTTCGGGTGCCGCCCGCCCCGCTTCGCCGCGTACATCGCCCGGTCCGAGGCCTGGATCAGCTCGCGCGGCGTGCTGCCCGCGTGGGGATGAAGCGCGAAGCCGACGCTCACCCCCACCCGCAACGCCGGCCCGCCGCCGGGCCGGTACGGCGCCCCGACATGCTCGATGATCTGCGCCACCACGGGCTCCACCTCCTCGGCGGTATGGGCCGACTTGAGGATGGCGGCGAACTCGTCGCCCCCCAGCCGCGCCAGGATGTCCCCCTCCCGCACGCAGCTCCTCAGGCGGTCCGCCACGTTCTGCAACAGCCAGTCGCCGGTGTCGTGGCCGTGCGTGTCGTTGATGGACTTGAACCCGTCGAGATCGAGATAAAGCACGGCGAAGGCGCCCCCCTCGGCCACCGCGGCGGCCAGGCACTGCTCGAAGTGCCGCCGGTTCGGCAGCTCGGTGAGCACGTCGTGTGCCGCCAGGCGGGCGATCTGCTCCTGCGCGCGGACGCGCTCCGCGATCTCTCGGGTCAGGTTCAGGTTGGCATAAGCGAGCTGCCGGGTGCGCTCCTGCACCCGCTGCTCCAGTTCCTCGTTGGCCCGCCGCAGCTCGGCGGCCGCGACCTTGCGCTCGGTAATGTCGACGAACAGCGCCACCACGCCGACCTTGTGCGGCGGGCTGTCCGGCGCCGGGTGCGACCACAGGGTGGAGGTGATCAGGTTCAGCCACACCAGCTGGTTGTCGCGATAATAGGGGATGTCGCTGTCGTGGCAGCTGTCGGCATTGTAGACGGCGTCCAGCAGCGCCTGCGCAAACCCGTCATTGGCCGGATCGCCGAACAGCTGGGTCGCGAAGGGCGCCTCGTCATCGCCCGCGGGCGAGAAGCCGAGGATGCGCTCGGCGGCCGGATTGAAAGCCCGCACGTGGCCCTGGCGGTCGAGGGCCAGAACCCCACCCTGCATGAATTCGAGAACACGGGTGAAAAGCAGATCAGGATCGACCATATGTCCCAACTCGGGCAGAGCCGGTGGATATTGGCAAGGTGGACGCCCCATGCGCAAGGGCGGCACGGGCGAAGCTCCGCGCAGGTTGCACCAGCCTTTGCGGTAAATCCCCGCTCTTTGACGCGGAACCCCGCGTCGCGACAGGGTAATTATCGGGATACGTCCGGGCGGGTACGCTCCGGCATCAGCACCAGCAGGGTGCCGGCGAGCACCAGCGCGATGCCGGCCGCCGCCGTCAAGGTCCAGTGGAACGCCTCGTACCAGGTGGAGAGCGCCAGCGCCACCAGGGGAAACAGCACCGCGCCGTAGCCCGCCCGGTTCGCGCCGATGCGGCGGATCAGCAGCAGGTAGATGGCGAATCCGGTCAGCGTCTGCGCCAGCACCAGATACACCAGCGAGCCGAGATAGCGCGTGTTCCACTCGACGATGAACGGCGACCCCCGCACCAGCGCGACCGCCAGCAGGATGACCAGCCCGTAGAAGAACCCCCATGCCGTCAGCGAGGCGAGCGGGTAGCCCCGCCGCCCGGCGACGCCGGACAGAAGGCTGCCAAGGGAAAAGCAGACGGTGCCCGCGAGCGCGAGCGCCAGCCCCTCGCCCATCCCGTTCACGCCCGTGCCATCGGCCACGGACGGGCCGAACACCAGCGCGAGCCCGGCGACGCCCGCCGCGGCCCCGGCGACAACCCGCCCCCGCAGCCGCAGGCCGAGGAAGGCGGCGGACAGCAGGGGCGTGATGACGGCGGAGAGCGCGAACACCACCGACAGCAGGCCGGACGGCAGGTGGTAGCCGGCATAATAGAAGCTCAGGAAGTTCAGCGAGAACAGCGTCGCGCCCATGGCCGCGAACAGGAGATGGTCGCGCAGGGTGAACGCGAGGCGCCCGCCGGAGACGAGCACCATGGCGAACATCACCAACGCTGCGACCAGGAAGCGCCACACCCCGGAGACCTCCGGGGTCACCAGGCCGAGCTGCAGCTTCAGCGGCAGCCAGCCGCTGCCGAAGATGAGAACGGTGGCGGCAAAGAGCAGCACGTCGGTGGGGCTGAACGCGGCGTCGAGGGAGGACCGGGGGGCCGGCATGCAGGACATCCAGTCTCGCCCGCAACCAGCGCAAAGGCGGCACCCCGGTATATATCGAACATCACACATGTCGGCCATGCGCCGGGCGCATGCCTTATCGGCCGGCTGCTCGGCTGACGGAGGGCGGGGCCGGTTCGCCGGCACCGCCGTGCGGCCTACCGGGCACCGGCGAACTGGTCGAGCAGCGCGTCGCGCGCGTCGGCGATGCGGCGATAGTGGGCGTCGCTGCCGCCTGCGTCGGGATGCGCGGTCTTGGCCAGCCGCCGGAAGGCGGCATTGATCTGCGACGGCTCGAGCGCCCCCTCGACCGGCAGGTTCAGCACCTCGCGGTGCTCCTTGTCGTCGTCGTCGAAGTCCGCCCGGAACAGGAAGGCGCGGCGCTGCTTCTGCGCCTCGATGCGCAGCTCGACCTGGTCCGCCTGCCACCTTTCGCGCGACATGACGAGGCATGCGCCGAAGGCGACCCGGCCCTGCGTCTCCAGCTCGTCGAGGCTGAACGGCCCGACGACGCCGTAGGGCGGCGCCAGCCAGGCCCTGCGGCCGCCCTCCTCCGCCTCGACCTGGCCGATCCTCACCATGTCGAGGACCCCGAGCGAGCCGTTCCAGACGACCCAATCCTCTTTGTCCGTCATGCCAAAATGTCCGACATGCGATCGCTTTCATGCATGAGCCGGCGCCGCACCCCCGTCTTTTGTGCGAAAGCGTTCGCGACAGCCGGACGGCCTGCGCGTCCATGCATATTCGGCGCCAAGGCCGCGCGCCGCCGGCCCCGTGCGGTGCAGTTGAACCCGCGGCAGGAATCGATATGAGTCCCGCCATGACTTTTTCCCCCCTCGCCGCACGGCGGGCGCCGCGATGACGGCCCCGGCCAAGGTGTCCATCGACCTCGGCACCCGCGCGGGCGGGGGAGCGGCCGTGCTGGACCTGGAGGAGCTGCTGGCCACGCGCCTGCTGGTGCAGGGCAATTCCGGCTCCGGCAAGTCGCACCTGCTGCGCCGCCTGCTGGAGCAGAGCGCCCCCTGGGTGCAGCAGGCGGTGATCGACCCGGAGGGCGATTTCGTCACCCTGGCCGACCGCTACGGCCATGTGGTGGTGGATGCGCAGCGCGGCGAGGCGGATCTCCAGCGCATCGCCGCCCGGGTCCGCCAGCACCGGGTCTCGGTGGTGCTCAACCTGGAGGGGCTCGACGCCGAGCAGCAGATGCGCGCCGCCGCCGCCTTCCTCGGCGGCCTGTTCGATGCCGACCGGGATGCCTGGTATCCGGTTCTGGTGGTGGTGGACGAGGCGCAATTGTTCGCCCCCACCGCGGCTGGCGAGGTGTCCGACGAGGCCCGCAAGGTGTCGCTGGGGGCCATGACCAATCTCATGTCCCGCGGCCGCAAGCGCGGCCTCGCCGGGGTCATCGCCACCCAGCGCCTCGCCAAGCTCGCCAAGAACGTGGCGGCGGAGGCCTCCAACTTCCTCATGGGCCGCACCTTCCTCGACATCGACATGGCCCGCGCCGCCGACCTCCTGGGCATGGAGCGGCGGCAGGCCGAGATGTTCCGCGACCTGCAGAGCGGCCATTTCATCGCCCTCGGCCCGGCCCTGGCGCGCCGGCCGCTGCCGGTGCACATCGGCCCGGTGGAGACCTCGGCCCGCTCCACCAGTCCCCGGCTGGTGCCGTTGCCGGAACCGGCGGCCGCCGAGGACGCCCACGATCTGATCTTCACCCCCGGCGCCGACGAGGCGCGGCCCCTGGTGCCGCGCCGCCCGCCGGCGGTGGCGCCCACGGCGGACGTGCTGGCCCAGCTCGCCCGCAGCGTGCCGGCCGCCCCGCCGCCGGCCGCGCCGCCGGCGCCCGGCCTGTCCCCCGAGGAACGCCAGGCGGCCATCGACGCGGCGCTGCGCGAGATCCTGAGCGAGAGCGATGCCGGGTTCCGCACCATCGCCGTGCTCTACCAGGACTTCCTGGTGCGCTGCCGGATCCGCCGGATCGGCGGCGATCCCGTCAGCCTCCCGGCCTTCCGCCGCCGGCTGGCCGTGGCCCATGCCGGCATCGACATGGCCGAGGCGGAGGCGGAGGATTCCCCCTGGGCCGAGGTGCTCGGCATGGCCGGCGCGCTGCCGGAGGACATGCAGGGCGTGTTCCTCTCCCTCGCCCGCGCCGCCTACGACCATCGCCCCTGCCCGTCGGATGCCGACGTCGCCCGCGCCTATGGCAGCCGCTCGCCCGGCCGGGCGCGGCGGCTTCTGGCCTATATGGAGGAGCGGCAGGTGATCGTGTGCCGGCTGGACGGGCGCGGCCGGCGCATCGTGGCCATTCCCGGCCTCGCCTGGGAGACCGAGCCCGGCGATCCCAACGCCGCCGCCAGCGCCGCCCAGCCCGAGGCGACCCCGGCGGACTGAGGCGCGCACGCGAGCGCGGCGTTCCGGCCGCCGGTTCCCGCCGGAAGGCCGCGCGGGCGGTTTGTCACACCCGCCGCGCGGCCGTCGTGATATGCACCGCAGGAACGATCGAGGCCGGCGCCTGTGGAGGAACCTGGATGTCTTTCTATCGAGGCATGACCTGCGAGAACGTGACCCTCAGCGGTGACGGCGGCACCCCGATCACCGCCTATGTGGCGCGGCCCGAAGGTCCCGGCCCCTTCCCGGCCGTGGTGCTGGTGCACCACCTGCCCGGCTGGAGCGAATTCTACATCGAGACGACCCGGCGCTTCGCCCATCACGGCTATCTCGCCATCTGCGCCAACCTCTACCAGCGCGCGGGCGAGGGCGATCCGGACGACGTCGCCGCCAAGGTGCGCGCCGAGGGCGGCGTTCCCGACGCCCAGGTGGTCGGCGATACCGAGGCGGCGGTGAAGTGGGCCCGCGCGCAGGACGGGCACAACGGCAAGGTCGGCCTGTTCGGCTCCTGCTCGGGCGGACGACACGCCTTCCTCTATGCCTGCCGGAAGACGGACGTAGACGCCTGCGCCGAGCTGTGGGGCGGCCGCGTGGTGATGGGCCAGGAGGAGCTCAACGACAAGGCGCCGGTCGCGCCCATCGACCTGACCAAGGATCTCTCCTGCCCGCTGATCGGCATCTTCGGCAACGACGACCGCGCGCCGAGCCCCGAGCAGGTGAACCAGCACGAGGCCGAGCTTGAGAAGCACGGCAAGAGCTACGCGTTCCACCGCTATGACGGCGCCGGCCACGGCTTCTTCTACTGGCACCGGCCGCTCTACCGGCCCGAGCAGGCCATGGACGGCTGGAGCAGGATTCTCGCGTTCTTCGGCCGGCACCTGGCAAATTAGGAGGCGCCTCGCATGTGCACGTCCATTGTCGAGATCGTCCCGGCGGAAGGCATGGCCAAGCGCGGCGACGACTGGTTTCCCCTGGCGCAGGCGGTGGTCGCCTACGACCATGCCCGCCATGCGCCCTTGGCCGACGTCATCACCCTGGACTTCATCAACACCGGCCTTGAGCCGGGGGCGCGCGCCGGCATCGAGCTGACGCTGGAGAGCGCCCGCGAGCTGCGCGCCGCCCTCGACCGGGCGATCGCCGCGGCCGAGTTCGAGGAGGCGGAAGTCCGCGGCAAGGGCGCCGCGCCCGGCCACGTCCGGGCCGCCTGAGACCGGGGCGCCTGAGACCGGGGTGCCTGAACCGGAAGTGTGCGCCGCGGCCTGGCCCGCCGGGCTGCGGATCTTCCGGCCCGGCCCGCCGCGTCAGAGCGCGAACTGGGTCTTGACCAGGCGGGAATACAGGCCGCCGGCGTTGAGCAGGTCCTGGTGCGGCCCCTGCTCGCTCACCCCCTCCCGCGTCACCACGACGATGCGGTCAGCGTTCCGGATCGTGGACAGGCGGTGGGCGATCACCAGGGTGGTCCGACCCCGCGACAGGGCGGCCAGCGACTGCTGGATCTCCTGCTCGGTCTCGCTGTCGAGGGCCGAGGTGGCCTCGTCGAGAATGAGGATGGGCGGGTCCTTCAGGAACATGCGGGCGATGGAGAGGCGCTGCTTCTGCCCGCCCGACAGCTTCACCCCGCGCTCGCCCACCATCGTGTCGAGGCCGAGAGGAAGGGCGGCGATCATGTCGTCGAGCCGCGCCCGCCGGGCGGCGGCGAGGATCTCCTCCTGCGAGGCGTCGAGCCGCCCGTAGGCGATGTTCTCGCGGATCGTCGCCGCGAACAGGAACACGTCCTGCTGCACGATGCCGATGGATTGGCGCAGCGAGGCCAGCGTCACGTTGCGGATGTCGTGCCCGTCGATGGTGATGCGGCCGGCGGTGGGCTCGTAGAAGCGCGGCAGCAGCGAGCAAAGGGTGGTCTTGCCGGCGCCGGAGGGGCCGACGAAGGCCACCGTCTCGCCCGCCGCGATGGTGAGCGAGAGGGTGTTCAGGACTTTCTTGTCCGCGGTGTAGCCGAAGCTGACGGCCTCGTAGCGGACCTCCCCGCGCACCCGCTCCAGCGCCACCGCACCGGGCCGGTCGGCAATGTCCGGGCGGGTTTCGAGGAAGTCGAGGTAGGAGCGGAAGCCGGCGATCCCCTTGGGATAGATCTCCACCACCGCCGCGATCTTCTCCAGCGGCCGGAAGAACACGGCGACCAGGAGCAGGAAGCCGACGAAGCCGCCGTTCGTGAGCTCGCCGCGCAGGACGAAATACGTGCCGGCGAGCATCACCATCACCTGCGTCAGCCGCATGCCGAGATAGCTCAGCGACATGTTGGCCGCCATCAGGCGGTAGGCGGCGAGCTTGGTCTCGCGGTAGTGGGCATTGTCGCGGGCGAACAGGCGCCGCTCGTGCTCCTCGTTGGCGAAGGCCTGCACCACGCGGATGCCGCCCACATTCTCCTCGATGCGCGCATTGAAGGCTCCGACCCGGCCGAACAGGGAGCGGAAATTGTCGGTCATCTCGCGCCCGTAATGGGTGGTGGCGAAGGCCACGGCGGGCACGATGGCGCCGGTGACGAGGGCCAGCGGCACGTTCACCCACAGCATCAGCAGGAAGGCGCCGAAGAAGGTCATCACCGCCAGGAACACGTCCTCCGGCCCGTGATGGGCCACCTCCCCCACCTCCTCCAGGTTCTTGGTGAGGCGTGCCACCAGATGGCCGGTCTTGTGGTTGTCGAAGAAGGAGAAGGACAGCTTCTGCAGATGATCGAAGGCGCGGCGCCGCATCTCGGTCTCGATGTTGATGCCGAGCATGTGGCCCCAATAGGTCACCACCGCCATCAGCCCCGTATTGGCCAGATAGATGACGAGGAGCCCGCAGGACGCGAGGAGGATGAGGCCCCAGTCCTGCGCCGGCAGCAGGCGATCGACGAAGGCCTGAACCGCCAGGGGAAAGCCGAGCTCCAGCAGCCCGGACAGGATGGCGCAGGAAAAATCGAGCAGGAACAAGCCCTTGTACGGTGTGTAGTAGGAAAAGAACTGGCGCAAAATCGTCATGTCAACAAAGCTCGCATCTACTCGCCGATATCAACACCTTCGTGGCCGAGACGCCAGTAGGCCGCGATCGACATCCGGCTCTTGTCGAGGCCGGCCTCGCGCACCAGGTGCGCGCGCAGCCGGCGCGCCGTCGCCTGCTCGCAACCGGCGAACACGCGCACGCCCGAAGGATCGGGCGGGATCGTTACGGCGCGCACCGCGGCCTCGATCAGCCCGCTGGTGCCGGCCGGGGCTCCGGAGCGGTGAAGCCAGCGCAGGTCGAGGGCGGCCGGCGAGCGCAGCGGCTGCTCCTCGCCAGCATCCTCCACCTCGATCCGCGCCACCGCCCGCGTGTCCGCCGGCAGGGCCTCCAGCATCCGCGCGATGGCGGGAAGCGCGGTCTCGTCTCCCGCGAACAGGTTGAAGGCGGCCGGCATGAAGGGGGCGCCGCCGGGGCCGAGCAGGCCCACCCTGTCGCCCGGCCCGGCGCCGCGCGCCCAGTCGGCGCCGGGGGTGGAGGCGCCGTCGTGCAGGGCGACGTCGAGAGCGATCTCGCCCCGCGCGCGATCCAGGGCCCGCACGGTATAGATGCGCGGCACCAGGGCGTCGGCCCCCTTCGGCCACACCATCCGGCCGGCGTCGTCCGCGTGGGGCCAGACCGGCGGGCGCCCGGCGGGCGGGATCAGCACCCGCACATGCAGCGAGGCGGCGTCGAAATGGGCGGCATCGCCCGCCAGCACCACCCGGCGCATGCGCGGCGTGACCGGATGGGCGCGGGCGACCGTCATCTCCCGGAAGAAGGGCAGCACCCGGCTGCCCGCGTCGGCCCCGGTCCAGGCGAAGGCGGGATGGTCCGGGCCGGCGTGGCGCGCGATGGCGTCGGCCGCCGCCATCTTGGCATGGCTCAGCGCGCTCGGCGTCGCGCAGGCGCAGGCGATCACCAGGAGGCCGCCGTCCGCCGCCAGCGCCATGCGGCCGAAACGCGGGCTGTCGAGAACCGCGCCGGCCGGCGTCCACTCCACCGCCGCCCGGTCGGCCAGGCGCGCGGCGATGGCGGCAACGGCGGCGGCGGGATCGCCAACCGGCACGCGCGCCTCGGCCTTCAGCAGGTCATCCATGGCCCGTGCCTTTCCTCTGCAGCAGCCAGATCAGATACGGCCCGCCCACCAGCGCCGCGAAGAAGCCCACCGGGATCTGGTAGGGATAGGCGAGCGTGCGGCCGAGGAAGTCGGCCAGCACCAGCAGCCCGGCCCCCAGCAGCGCGGAGGCGAAGGGGAACAGGCGCCCGCCGCCGAAGCCGAGCAGCCGCGCCAGATGCGGCGCCAGCAGCCCGGTGAGGCTCAGCGGCCCGACGAAGAAGGTGGCGACCGCCGTCATGAGCGCGGCGAGCAGCGACAAGCTGAGGCGACTTGCGGCCACCGGCACCCCCAGCGCCCGGCTCACCGGCGCGCCCAGGGGCAGAATGCCGATCCAGCGCCCGAGCCAGGGCAAGGGCGCGAGCAGCAGGAGGGTCATGCCGGCGAGCAGGGCGGCCTCCGGCGCGCCCACCCGGTCGGTGGAGCCCGCCATCCAGCTCAACAGCAGGAAGGTGTTCCAGCCCCCGGCCGCGAACACCGCCGCGAGCACGGCGAGGCACATGGCGCCGAGCGCGACGCCCGCCAGCAGCATGCGTTCCGGGCCGAAGGAGGTCCACGCACCCACCAGCAGGATGAAGAAGAGCGCGGCGAGGGAGCCGAGCGCGCTCGCCGCCATCAGCGTGCCGGTGCCGGGCATGTCGAAGAGGAGCAGCGCCGCGGCGATGCCGACCCCGGCCCCGGCGCTCACGCCCAGCACCTCGGGCCCGGCCAGCGGATTGCCGGTGAGGCGCTGCATCAGCGCGCCGGCGGCGCCGAGCAGGGCCCCGGCGCCCGCCGCCGCGGCCACGCGGGGAGCGCGGAAGGGCCAGAGGTCCGCCAGCAGGGGCCCGGTGGCGAAGGACCAGCCTTCGGGACCCGGCCCCAGGGTCAGCGCCACGGCGGCGAGGACCAGCCCCGCCCCGGCAAGGACCAGCAGGGCGCGCCCGGGCCGGGCGAGCCGGCGCCCGGCGCCCGTGGCTGCGGGTGCCGGAGGCGTGGTCGGCGTCACCTTGGGCAGCAGCCACAGCAACAGCGGGCCGCCGAGGAGGCCGACCATGGCGCCGGTGGGGATCAGGTCGCCCCGGCTGCCGGCACTCGCCAGCACCAGCCCGTCGGCGAGGCTCAGCAGCAGCGCGCCGATGAGCGGCGCCCGCCACAGGATCTGCCCCGGCGTGCGCGCGCCGGCCAGCCGGGCGAAGGCCGGCGCGGCGAGGCCGACGAAGCCGATGACGCCCACCTCGGCGAACACGCTGGCCGCGAGCCAGACGGCGATGGCGATCACCAGCACCCGCATCGCGAGAAGGGCGACACCGAGGCTCCTGGCCCCCGCGTCGTCCAGCGCCAGCACCGCCAGCGGGCGCAGCAGCAAAGCGGATGCGGCGGCGCCGAGCAGCAGCCGCGATCCGATGGTGACGGCGGCGTGCCAGTTCTGCTGGTGCAGCGAGCCGGCGCCCCAGATGAAGACGGACAGGACATACTCGCCCCGCGCCAGGATCACCGCCGCGCTCGCCGCCGCCGCCATCAGCGCCACCGTCATGCCGGCGATGACCACGGTGACGGGATCAAGGCCCCGCCGCCAGCTCAGCGCCACGACCAGGGCCACGGCCCCGGCCCCGCCGGCGAAGGCGATCGCCTCCCGCGAGACCGCCAGCAGCCCCGGCGCGAAGGCGAGGGCCAGGGTGAGCGCGAGCTGGGCGCCGGAGGCGATGCCGAGGGTCGAGGGGTCGGCGATGGGGTTGCGCAGTACCCGTTGCAGGAGCGCGCCGGCGAGGCCGAGGGCGGCGCCGGCGACGAGCGCGGTGGCCACGCGCGGCAGCAGGCTGTGCCACAGCAGCGCCTCTTGCAGCCGGCGCACCGTCTCCGGGTCGCCGGTGATCTCGGGACGGCGCAGCAACGCGGCCAGGACGAGCACGAGCGCCGCGCCGGCAAGGCCCAGCCACAGGGAGAGCCGGCGCGGCCGGCGCAGGTGCGGCAGGCTCATGTCAGCCAAGGCCCGCCCCCGTCGGGTGGAGCAGCGCCGCGCCGAGCAGCCGCGCGAAGCGCGATGCCGTGGGCAGGCCGCCGAAGGGGTTCATGGACTCGAGCACGAAGACGCGGTTGTCGCGCACGTTGGGCAGCGCCTGCCACACCGCGCTCTGCGGCAGGATGCGCCGGGCGTCGGGCGGCACGGGGGGCAGGATGACGAGGGCGGCGTCGGCGAAGCGGGCCAGCGCCTCCAGCCCCACCGGGGCCGAGGCGGCATAGGAGGTGCCCTGCGTCCACGCATTGGCGAGGCCGAGCCGCGCCAGAACCTCGCCGAACATGCTGTCGGGACCGAACACCCGGAAGTGGCGGGCATCGCCCAGGTTGATCACGAGCAAAGGCCGCGCGCCCCAGCCCGACAGCGCCTCCCGGCCGCGCGCCAAAGCGTCACGGGTCTCCGCGATCAAAGCGGCGGCGGCCTGCGGCCGGCCGGTGGCCGCGGCGAGGCGCTCCGCCGCCTCTTCGGCGCGAGCGAACGGGCGGCCGCCGCGCGCATAGATGGAAATGGTCTCCACCGGCGCGACGAGGCGCAGCTTCGGCTCGGAGGCGACGTAATAGGCGGAGTTGAAGATGAGGTCGGGCTCGGCCCGGCGCAGGGCCTCGAAATTCGGCATGCCGCGCAGCCCCAGATCGACCACGCCGGCCGGCACCGGCGGCTCCACCGCCACCTGTCGGAACAGCACCAGCTCCGCCGCCGCCACCGGCGCGATGTCCATGGCGAGCAGGGTTTCCAGCAGCGCCCAGTCGAGCGTCGCGACCCGCGCCGCGGCCGCCCGCGCCGGTGGCGCGGCGAGCGTGGCGGCGGCGGCGAGGAGGAAGGCCCGGCGCGAGGCCCCGCTCACAGCACGAACCCCATGGGCGCGCCGCTGACCGGATGCGGGAGAACGCCCATGTCGAGGTCGTAGATGGACCTGAGCGTGGCCGGCTCGACGATGTCGCGCGCCGGCCCGTGGGCGACGAGGCGGCCCGCTCGCAGCGCCACCAGCGCGTCGCAGGTGCGGGCGGCGAGATTGATGTCATGCAGCACCACCAGCACCGCCATGCCGCCCTCCTCGCGCGCCAGCTCGCGCACGATGGCGAGCACCTCCATCTGGTGGGCGATGTCGAGGGCGGAGGTGGGCTCGTCCAGCAGCAGGCAGCGCGTGCCCTGGGCCAGCATCATGGCGAGCCACGCGCACTGGCGCTCGCCGCCGGAGAGGCTGTCGACGATGCGGTCCTCCAGCCGGGCGAGGCCGGTGCGCCGGATGGCCGCCTCCACCGCCGCCGCGTCCTCGCCGCCGAACCGGCCCAGCGCCCCGTGCCAGGGATAGCGGCCGAGGGCGACCAGCTCGCGCACGCTCATGCCGTCCGTCGCCGGCGTGAACTGGGGCATGTAGGCGACCTTGCGGGCGAAGGCCCGGCCGCGCCAGCCGGCGAGCGGCTTCCCCTCGAAGCGCACCACGCCGGTGCTGGGGGCGATCTGGCGGGCCAGGACCTTCATCAGCGTGCTCTTGCCCGAGCCGTTGGGGCCGATGAGCCCGTGGACCCGGCCGGGCGCGAGCGACAGGGTGAGCGGCGAAAGGATCTGCCGCTCCCCGGCGCGCACGCCGACCCCGTCCATCTCCCACAGGGGGGCGACTGCCGTCACCGCTACCACCGGTAGGTGAGCTGGGCGACCGCCGTGCGCCCGTCCCCGTAGTAGCAGCCGAAGAATCCGCAGGTCGAAACATAGGTTTCGTTGGCGATGTTGTTCACGTTGAGCTGCGCCTTGAAGGGCCCCTTCTCGTAGTGGATGGCGGCGTCGACCAGCGTGTTCGCGTCGAGGAAGACGGCGTTGTTGTCGAGGGCGTAGCGCGATCCCACATAGCGCACGCCGCCGCCCATGCCGAAGCCGGCCCACGGGCCGCTCTTGAAGGTGTAGTCGAGCCAGATATTGGCCATGTTCTCCGGCACGTTGGCGGGCCGGTTGCCGGCATACTGGCCCTGGGTGATCTCGGCATCCATGAAGGTGTAGTTGGCGAGCAGCTTCCAGCCTTCGGACAGGCTCATGGTGCCGGAGAGCTCGAAGCCCCGCACCGAGACCTCGCCGATCTGCGTCTCGTAGCTGATCCCGCCGATGAGCTGGCTGGAGAGCACGTTCTTCTGCTTGATGTCGTAGAGGGCGGCGGTGAAGAAGCCGTTCCAGCCCGCCGGCTGGTACTTGACGCCCACCTCGTACTGCTCGCCCGTGGACGGCTGGAACGGCTGGCCGCCAAGCACCGACGGCATGCTGCCGATGACCGGATCGAACGAGGTGGAATAGTTCGCGTAGGGCGCGATGCCGTTGTCGAACAGATAGGTGAGGCCGATGCGGCCGGTGAAGGCGGCGTCGTTCTGGTCCTGGACCGTGTCGCCGAAATTGGTGTCGGTGGTTGAATCGACGCTCGCCCAGTCGTGCCGGATGCCGGCGGTGAGCAGCCACTTGCCGAAGCGCACCTGGTCCTGGGCATAGAGCCCGGCCTGGTTCACCGTGCCGTCCACCGCCGAGACGTACCAGGGCAGGCCGGTGACCGGCTGGTTGTAGACGGGAAAGAGGATGTCGATGGGCGGCGCGTTGCCGAACTGGGTCAGGTTGTCCTGGCTGAAGCGCCGGTAGTCGACGCCGAGCAGCAGCTTGTGGGTGAGCGGCCCGGTCTGGAAGTCGCCCTGGAGCTGGGTATCCACCGTGATCGTGTTCTGGTCCTCGTTGTTCTGCGAGGAGCCGCGGTTGGCGATGGTGGGATTGGTGGTGCTGAGGCTCGAATAATAGAGGCTGCTATAGTCCCAGTTGAGCTGGAGGTAGCGCGCATTCTGGCGGATCTGCCACATGTCGTTGAAGCGGTGCTGGAACTCGTAGCCGATGCTGGCCAGGGTGCGGCTGGAGGCGTTGTAGGACGGATCGCCCAGGAACAGGCCGGGAGAGAGCAGGTTGCGCAGCGGCCCCACCGTATACTCCACCGGGAGGCCGACCGGCGTTCCCGCCTGGTCGTACTGGACGTTGGCCAGGACGGTGAGCGAGGTGTCGTTGGTGGGCTTCCAGGTGAAGGAGGGGGCAAAGAACAGGCGGTTGTCGTCGATGAAGTCGGTCTGGGTGCCGGCATCGCGGGCAAGGCCGGTGAGGCGGTAGGCGAAATCGCTGCCGACCACGCCGCCCACGTCGAAGGCGCCCACATAGCGATCGAACGTGCCGATCTGGCCCTGCACCTCGCCGAAGGTGGTGAAGGTGGGGCGCTTGCTGATGAGGTCGATGAGGCCGCCCGGATTGCCCTGCCCGTACAGCACCGAGGCCGGCCCGAGCAGCACGTCGATGCGCTCTAGTCCGTATTGCTCGATGGCGACCGCGCCGGCGTCGCGCATCAGCTTCAGCCCGTTGAGGTACTGGCTGTTGGCGGCGGAGAAGCCGCGCAGGAGCGGGGCGTCGAAGCGCGGGTCGGTGCCGAACGGCTGGCCGAGGACGCCGACGCTGTAGTCCAGCGCCTGGCCGACATTCTGCACCGCCCGGTCGTCCATCTGGTCGCGCGTCACCACGGAAATGGATTGCGGCACCTCGATGAGGGGCGTGTCGGTCTTCGAGCCGGCGATGGTGCGGTGGGCGACGTAGCCCTCGACCGGGCCGGTGGGCGATTCCGCCGTGCCCTGGCCTTCCACGGTGATCGTGTCGAGCTCCACGCCCTGCGCCTGCTGCGCCCGGGCGGGCGATGCCGCGACGAGGGTGCAGGCGGCGGCGCACAGAAGCCAGGATCGCGTTTGTCCACCGGAAAGTGCAGTCATCACATCGCTCACATGTCGAACTGTTCACTTCAGAACAATTAAAAACTTCACTTCAAAGCCACAGGCTTCGATTACTTCTCCTCATAGCAAAGGCGCTCTCGCGCCGGATTGTCCGTTCCTCTTGCAGTTTGACGCTTTCTGGCCTCATATTGCGGCGCAAGCTAGTCGCGACGTGGTGTGCGCCGTTCTTTATGACGACTCTAAACTGATGACATCTCGTTCACGCCTGTCCGGATGTGCTCCGGGCCATGCCGGCGCCCTGCAAGCAAGGACTGCCCCAATCAAGGCCTGCCCAAGCGAGATCTGTCCCAAGCGAGCTCTGCCCATGGTGTTCCGACCGCGCATGACCTCCTCCATCGAGGGCATCACGCTCCTCGACGATTTGCGCTGGCGCCGGTGGAACGGCGTGGTCGCCGACGTGTGGCACGTGCACTGCCAGCCGGGGGCGCGGGGGGAATACGTGTCGCGGGACGCGCGGCTGTTCGTGGTGCTGGAACGCGAGCGCGGCCAGACCCAGCTCCAGCTGTCGGCGCGCGGCGGCGCCGTCGACGCCTGCGCGCCGGTGCACATGAGCTATGTGCCGGCGGACATGCCGCTCTGGTCGCGGATCGAGGCGGCCGGCGAGCTGCGCCATCTCGACCTGCATTTCGACATCCCCGCCCTCGCCGAGCGCCTCGGCGAGGATCTCGATCCGGACCGGCTCGCGACACCGCGGCTGGGCTTCATGGATGAGCGCATCCACGCCCTCGCCCGCCTGATCGCCGAGGAATGCGTCGCGCCAGATGCCCGCCACGACCTGTATGGCGACGGGCTGGTGATGGCGCTGTTCATCGACCTCATGCGGCTCGGGCGCAGCCAGGCGCCGAGGCGGACCGCCCTGTCGCAGTGGCAGCTCCGCCGGGTCACGTCCTTCATCGAGGAGAACTGCCTGCGCAACGTCCGCCTGCAGGAGCTGGCGACGCTCACCGACCTGTCGCAGTCCTATTTCAGCCACGCGTTCAAGGCCGCCACCGGCCTTCCGCCCGGCCAGTGGCACATGCAGGCGCGCATGCGGCGGGTGCAGCAGATGCTGGCGAACCCGGACCTGCCGCTCACGCAGATCGCGGTGGCCGCCGGCTTCGCCGACCAGGCCCACTTCACCCGCGTGTTCCGGCGCTTCTGCGGCGTCACCCCCGCCGCGTGGCGCCGCGCCCGCCGCACCTAGCGCGCGATCCGATCGGCGCGTTCGCTCGCGGCTCGACCTGCCCGGCGGTTCCGTGGCCGTGCCCCCTATCCCGCCGTCCCGGACCTGTGCGAGCATGCGCGCCGTGCCCGCGGGAGCCTGTGCTGGAATGGTCGATCGCAAGACGGATCTTGAGAATCCCGGGCGCCGCGCCGTGATCGGCAGTGGCGCGGCCCTCATCGGCGCGCAGCTGCTGCCGGACGTCGCCCGCGGCGCCGAACCGGCCGCCGCGGAACGCCCGCCGCGCCGCCGGACGCCGCCGCAATCGCCGCCCGCCGGCTACAACATCCTGTTCATCCTCGTCGACCAGGAACATTTCTTCGACCGCTGGCCCTTCCCGGTGCCGGGCCGCGAATGGATCCGGAAGAACGGCGTGAGCTTCCTGAACCATCAGGCGGCGTCCTGCGTCTGCTCGCCGGCGCGCTCCACGATCTATACCGGCCAGCACATCCAGCACACCAAGATCTTCGACAATGCCAACTCGCCCTGGCAGGCGGACCTGTCCACCGGCATGAAGACCATCGGCCACCGCCTGGCCGGGCTCGGCTACCACGCCGCCTATCAGGGCAAGTGGCACCTCAGCATGAACCTCGACACGGTGGACGAGGCCGTCGACGCGCCCATGGCGCAGTACCGCAAGATCATTGAAACCTACGGCTTCCAGGACTTCTTCGGCTTCGGCGACCTGACCGACACGACCCTCGGCGGCTACAATTACGACGAGGCGACCACCGCCTTCGCCGCACGGTGGCTGCGCACCAGGGGGCTCGAACTGGGAGAGGCGGGCAAGCCCTGGTATCTCGCGGTCAACTTCGTCAACCCGCACGATGTCATGTACATCAATTCCGACCTGCCGGGCGAAATCGTGCAGGGCAAGTCTTCGGCCATGAAGATCGCCCGCGCGCCGCAGGACGAATTGTACAAGGCCGCCTGGGACGAGGTGCCGCTGTCGCCGACCCGGCGCCAGCCCTTCGACGCGCCCGGCCGCCCGGCGGCGCAGAAGATCTACCAGTCGGTGCAGGATGTGCTGGTCGGGCAATGGCCGGACGAGGATCGGCGCTGGCGCGTGCTGCGCGATTATTACTTCAACTGCATCCGCGATTGCGACCGGCAGGTCGTCGCCGTGCTCGACGCGCTGCGCGAGAGCGGCCAGGCCGAGCGCACGGTCATCGTCTTCACCGCCGACCATGGCGAGCTGGGCGGCGCGCACCAGATGCGCGGCAAGGGCAACAGCACCTATCGCGAGCAGAACCATCTGCCGCTGATCGTGGTGCACCCCGCCTATCCCGGCGGGCTTTCGTGCAAGGCGGTCACCTCGCAGGTCGACCTCGCCCCGACCCTTCTGGCGCTGACCGGCGCGGCGCCCGACACCCTGAAATCCGCGGCCGACGGGCTGCCGGGGCGCGATTTCTCCCCGCTCCTGCGCGCGCCGGGACAGGCCGGCTTGGACGCGCTGCGCCCGGCGGCGCTGTTCAACTACAACATGCTGCTGTTCCAGGACGCCAAATGGATCCCACGCGCCGAAAAGGTGATCCACGACGCCGGCATGACCGGCCCGCAGAAGGCCGCCTGGATGCTGCAGTACGAGCCGGATTTCCACCAGCGCTGCGCCATCCGCAGCATCTTCGACGGGCGCTATCGCTTCAGCCGCTACTTCGCGCCGCTCGCCTTCAACACGCCGGCGACCTATGAGGACCTCCTCGCGAACAACGACCTGGAGCTCTACGACCTCGACGCCGACCCGCAGGAAATGCGCAACCTTGCCGGGGCGGGCACCGCCTCGCGCGACCTGATCATGGCGATGAACGACAAGCTGAATGCGCGCATCGCCGAGGAGGTGGGCGACGATGACGGCGCGTTCCTGCCGCTGCGCGACGGCAAGTGGTTCTTTCCGCCCCCCGGGCAGCGCTGACCGCCGGACGGCGGCGGGGGGCGGCCTCAACGGGACTGCCCCCATGGACCTCGCCTGCCCCCCGCTGGTCCCGTTCACATCCGCCGCATTGAAAGATGGATGATCCGGAACAAGCCGCTGTTAAATGACGGCTTGAAACCTGCCGAGCGTGCTGCGGGCTCATGGGGGCGCCCCCTGCCCTGGCATTGGCGCTCCCTGAAAACCCGCCGCGATGGCGGGCCGCGCAACCTGAGAAAGCCTTGCGGCCACCGGGCCGCAAGGCTTCCCCCGGATCGTCCGGGGACCGAACGATCAGAAGTTTCGCTGCACGCGCATGCCGCCTGACCAGACATCGGCGGACCCGCCGGCGATGGAATTGATGGTCGCGCCGGTATTGCTGATCGCCGCGTAATTGCCCAGAGGAACCGATCCATCAACTTTTGAATACAGAACTTCCACACCAATATCGAGGTCCTTCACCGGGGACCAGATGGTGTTGAGGCCGATCTGCCAGGTATCGAAAGCGAAGGCAGCGACGATGTTCTGCGGCACATCATAGGATGCGTAGCCGGCATAAAGGGCCGATCGCAATCCGGGGGTCCAGAAGTGACGGAACTGCCCCTGGATCGCCCAGCCGGACATGAGGCCGAAATCGCCAGTCGTGGACGTCGCGACGGCATCCGCGATGGTGTAGTAAGCCCCGGTGCCGGACAGGGTTCCACCTTGCTGCGTCAACTCGATCGAGCCGATGCCGGTGCCACGCGCCTGCTGGCTTGCCGATAGGCCGATATAGTTCGCAGCGCCTTCCGCATAGGCCGCCTGGACAAAGAAGCTGTCGCCCGCCGCGAGCATCGGCAGCTTGACTTCCACATGCGCCCCCAGCGCCCAGCCCCAGGTGTTCGAGGTTTCCAGACCGCCGAAGAAGCCGGTGTAGAGGGGAGCGGTTACGTTCACCTGATGCACCGCGCCGGAGAGCTGGGCCGAACCCCAGGCCTGGTCCACACGCAGGTTGGCGACCACGTCGGGAGCGACCTGGCCCGCCTGGAAGTTGGTGTAGCCAAGGCCGGTGGTGACGGTGTTGATGTTGAAGATCGGCGTCGCGGTCGCGCCGGTCATCTGCACGCCGGTGGTGCGGTTGGCGGCGTCTTCCAGCGACAGCGATGCCGAGAAGCCGTTGCCGATCTGGACGGTATAGGCCGCCACGGTGGTCCAGTCGTTCGATGTCGCCAGGGGTGCCGTGAAGATGTAGCTCAGGCCGGGATCGAAGAACGACTGTGTATAGCCGAAGGTGAATCCGGCAAACTGGATGAAGGCGCGTTCGAAATAGAGGCCGCTCCCGGCGCCGGTGCCGGCGGAGGCCTGCGTGTCCCAGTTGGCGCCGAACCGCACGTAGGACCGCAAGGTGCCGAACTCGGTCTGGGTGCGCGCATCCATGTTCATCACGCCGCGCACGCGGGTGAAATAAGCGGGGTCATCATCATCGCGGAAGGGATAGCCGAACCCGCCGGCGCCGGGGCCGTTGAAGCCCTTGTCCGCCGACGAGGTGATCATTGGCGTGAAGGTGCCGACCGCGTTGACATAGGCGTCGAGGCGCGCGAACCCGCCGATCTTGATGCAGGTATCGGTCCCCGGGATATAATAATACCCGGCGCCATAGGCGGTACAGACCTTCATGTACTCAACGGCCTTCGCCTTTTCCGGCAAATCTGCCGCGCTCGCCCCCTCAAGCACCAAGAGACCAAGAGCTGCGGACATCGATATCCGCATTCCGTTCATTTTCATTACGACCCCTCTTATTTATATGCTTCCAGGCATGTTGATATTTTTCTTGGTGCGTATTCTTCGGTTCATATTCTCGCGGCATGCACGAAGAGGATGGATTTAAGAATGGCCGGGACCACTGCGATTTGGTATAATCATACTTTTACCGCAGATCGGCTTCTTGCGGTGCCAGCCTCAACTGACACGGCTGCGCCTCCTCCACGCCGGTTCAGCGCGGTTACATTTTCGTCGGGGCTTTGATATATTCGGAAGTTTATATTGGATATAATCTCTATCACTGGTGTGAATATGGCTGCGATCGACCTCAATCTCGTCCGCGTCTTCGATGCCTTGATGGTTCACCGCAGCGTATCGGCGGCGGCCGCGGCGCTGAACCTGACCCAGCCCGCCGTGTCGAACGCGCTTCGCCGCCTGCGCGCCCTGACCGACGACGACCTGTTCGTCCGCACCCGGCGGGGCATGGAGCCCACCGCGTTCGCGCTGGCGGCGGGGGGAGCCCTGTCCGAGGGCCTCCGCCTCATCCGGCAGGGCCTGGAGCGGGCCGCGCCGTTCGAGCCGGCGACCACCCGGCGCCAGTTCAGGATCCTGATGACCGACGCGGGGGAAATGGTGTTCCTGCCGCGCCTGATGCCGCAGCTCAGGGCAAAGGCGCCGATGCTCGACATCCGCGTCCTGCAATTGCCCATCGCGCGCTACCTGGAAGCGCTCGAGACCGACCAGGCGGACCTGGCCGTCGGCAACCTGCGGCCGAAGGCTGGCACCTTCGTGCTGCGCCGGCTGTTCGAGGAGCACCACGTCATCGTCTGCCGCCGCGGGCATCCGCTGGAGCTCTCGGCCGGACAGGATGGCGTGGCGCGCCTCGACCAGATCCTGGAGAGCCACCACGTCATCGTCCGCCCGCCGAATTCGGTGGACGTGCCCCTCGACAACCTCATCCAGGCACACCGCTGGCGGATCAGGGTGGCGCTGGAGGTGCCGCACTTCCTGGTGCTCGCCGGCATCCTCAACCAGACCGACATGGTTGCGGTGGTGCCGAGCCTGGTCGCCGCCGAACTCGTCCGGCGGTCCGATCTCGTCATCCTCCAGGTGCCGTTCATCTGCCCCGGGATCTCGATCCGCCTGGGCTGGCATATCCGCCAGCAGAAGGATGCGGGAAACCGCTGGCTGCGGCAGCAGATCATCGAACTCATGTCGGCGCGCACCAGGGCCGGCGAGGCCTCAAGGATGCCGCAGGCCTGACGGCGCGTCCCGCCGCGCGGCAGCTTGAATTGAAAGGAATGGCGCCGCGATATTCAGACGAGTGATATAGACTATCCGTATTATAAAGTTACGTGCGCATAACCTGTATTGTTAGCTCCCCCGCAAGTGGACCGAAGTCTGCGGCGGGAGGAGAAATGGGTAGGGTTGCAGCCAGTCAGGACGCCGTGCGGGTCGCGATGACCACAGCAGGCCTAAGGGGCACCCATTGGGATGCCTCCAGGCTGCCCCCGGATGTGCAGATTTCCGCTCATTCCATTCGCACGCACGACGCGGCCACGGTCGTCGGCTTCCTCATCCGCCGGGGCGGCGAGCGGACCGTCGTCTGCGCCATGCACCCGCGCGAAATGACGGTGCCGCAATATATGGCGCCCGAGGTCCTGCGGGGCGGCTGCGCCTTCTGGGTGCAGGGCTCGCGCACGCCCAACACCGACCTTCGGCTGGAGCACGAAACGGCCCTGCTGGATCTGGCCGCGGGCCAGGTCTTCCTGCGATCCCAGGGCTTTTCCACCACGATCCTTCAGGGCACATCCGGCGGGGGGCCGTTGGCCGCGTTCTATTGCCAGCAGGCCGCCCTGCCGCCCGACGCGCGCATCGCGAGGACCCCCGCCGGCCGGCCGGTGGACCTTGCCGGCGCCGACCTGCCGGAAGCGGACGGGCTCGTTCTCATTTCCTCGCATCTCGGCCAGGGGCCGCTCCTGCAGGACGGCCTCGACCCGTCGGTTCTCGACGAGGACGACCCGTTCGCAACCGACCCGGCGCTTGACCCGTTCGACGCCGCGAACGGCTTCTGCGAACCGCCCCGGTCGAGCCGGTATGCGGCGGATTTCATCGGCCGGTATCGCGCGGCACAGGCCATGAGGGTCGAGCGCCTGGATGCGCGGGCGCGCTCGCTCCTGGCACAGAAGGCGGCCGCCCGGCGCGCCCTCAAGGAGGGAAGCGCCGCCGCGTCCGATCGCGCGCGCGCCGCATGGTCGCCCGTCATGACGATCTGGCGGACCGATGCGGACCTGCGCTGCTGGGACCTGTCGCTTGAACCATCGCCGCGCGCCTATGGCAGCCTCTGGGGCGGAGATCCGATCCGTTCGAACTGGGGAAGCGTCGGATTCGGCCGGCTCTGCACACCCGAGAGCTGGCTCTCGAACTGGTCCGCCCGATCCTCCAACGCCACCATGGCGCGGTGCGCCCCGAGCGTGCGGCAGCCCACCTGCATGATCCGCTACCTCGGCGACAACAGCGTGTTCGACACAGAGGCGAACCGGCTCGAGGCCCTGTTCACCAGGACCCGGATCGAGCGTCACGACGTTCCAGGCAACCACCACGGCCGGCCGGTGGCGGAAGGCGAGCCGGAAGGACGACTGCGCGCCGGAGAAATCGTCCGCGACTGGCTCTCCACGACCAGATTCGGGACGGGGGCGCGCTGATGAACGCGCTTCGCCCCCCCATCGGTGTTCGCCAGCCCATGCCCGGCGTCACCTATCCGCCCCTGCCGGATCTCAAGCGCCATCTCGCCTCCGGCGTGCTGGAAGCGCGCACGCTCATCGCCGCCCTGCGCGCCTCGTTCGACCGGAACAAGGAGCGCGTCGCGCTGGTCGGTGACGGCTGGAGCATGACCTTTGGCACGCTGGACATGCTGTCCGACCGCGCGGCGCTGGCCTTCGCGAAGCTGGGCCTGCGCCCCCTCGACCGCGTCGTGTTCCAGGTGGGCAACGGCGCCAATCTCGTCGTTGCCATCCTGGGATGCCTCAAGGCCGGATTAATCCCCGTCTGCACGCTCCACGTCCACCGGGAGGTGGAAATCGTCGGCCTCGGCACCCACGCGGAAGCCAGGGCGCACTTCATCGACACCACCCCGTCCAACTTCGACTTTCACGACTTCGCCGCCCGTATGCGCACCCGCGTGCCGACGCTGCAATGGACCGTGGCCGTCAACGGGAACGGCAGCGCCCTCGTCCCGACCCTGGCGGAGCTCATCGCGGCGGCGGACGCCGAGGAGGCGCGCGCCTTCGTCCGGCAGAACGTCGCGGCACTCGATCCCTTCCAGGTCGCCGTGTTTCAGATCTCCGGCGGGTCGACGGGGCTGCCGAAGATCATTCCAAGGTTCCAGAACGACTACCTGGCCAACATGCTGGAGGTCACGCGCGCAACGGCCATGTCGGCGGATGATTGCGTCGTGACGCCCGGCCCGATGCTTCACAATGCGGGGCTGGTCTGCTTCTGGGGGCCCGCGCTGCTGGCGGGCGCCCGCGTCGGGATCCTTGAGAAGATTCAGGACGCGGAGCTCTCCCGGCTGTTCAGCGCCTGCTGCCCCACCTGGCTCTACATGCCGAAGCCCCTGCTCCCCCGGCTGGTGAAGGTGCTCGCGCAGCATCCAGAAGCGCGCGCCCGGATGCGCGGGATCGTGACCTCCAGCAGCGGGAGCCAGATCGAGCAGGAGATCGGCGTCCGCACCCAGCACTTCTACGGCATGACCGAGGGCATCATCTCCTACACCCGCGCCGACGACCCGCCCGGCATCCGCCACCAGACCATCGGCTGGCCCATCGCCGAGGGCGACGAGGTACGCATCCTGCGGCCCGGCACGGAAGAGCCGGTGGCGCCGGGCGAGGTCGGCGAGGTGGTCTTTCGCGGCCCATACGTCTTCCACGGATACTACAACGCCCCGGAACAGAACCGGGTCTCGTTCACCTCCGACGGCTGGGTCCGGTCCGGCGATCTGGCGCACGAGGTGCTCCGTGAGAACCGGCGCGCCTTGGTGTTCGACGGGCGGCTGAAAGACCTGATCAGCCGCGGCGGCGAAAAGATCTCCTGCGAGGAAGTCGAACGCTATGCCCGCAGCCATCCCGCCATCCTCGATATCGTCATAGTGCCCGTACCCGACCCGGTCTACGGCGAGCGCGGCTGCGCCTTCGTGATCCCCGACACATCCCACCCCTGCCCCGACGTGGGGGACCTCGGCCGGCATCTCGCCGAGCAGGGCCTCGCAAAATTCAAGTGGCCGGAACACGTCTTCGCCATCGATGCCTTCCCGACCACCAGCGCCGGCAAGCTCGACAAGCAAGCCCTGCGCGGCCGGGCCGCCCAATTGGTTGGAGGAGCCTCGTGATGCGCCGCATTGGAATTCTCGGAGGCGGGCCGGCGGGCCTTTATCTCGGCCTCCTGGTCAAGAAGCGCCGGCCCGACATCCATGTGCGCGTGATCGAGCGCAGCCGGGCCGACGCCACCTGGGGCTTCGGCGTCGTGCTGGCGGACGGCGGCCTGCAGCAGCTTGCCGCCGCCGATCCGGAAAGCTTCAGCGCGATCGAGGCCTGCCTCCACTGGATTCCGCGCCAGGTCTTCACCGTCCATGACGAGGCTATTCCCATCGACAAGATCCGCAGCGGCGGCGCCATCGGGCGGCTGCGGCTGCTACAGATCCTGCAAGCCGCCTGCCGGCAGGCGGGTGTCGCACTTCAGTTCGAAACCCATGTTTCCGACCTCGACGTGTTTGACGACTGCGATGTCGTCGTCGCCGCCGATGGCAGTAATTCTCTTGTTCGCGAACGCTTCTCCAAGCACTTCGGCACTGCAACCCGGCTCCTGACGAACCGTTTCGCCTGGTTCGGCGCAAGCCGGACGTTCGACGCCTCACACATCACTTTCAAGACCATCTCCGGCGGCGCGCTCTGCGGCCATTACTATACGTATGCGCCCGACCGCAGCACCTTCGTGATGGAATGCGACGCCCCGACCTGGGACGCGCTGGGGCTGGAAGAGAAAACCGACACGGAACGCCGGCAGATCACCCAGTCGTTCTTCGCCGAAGAGCTGGGTCATGCCGACCTCATCGAGAACAATTCCATCTGGCGCCGCTTTCCGGCCATCACCACTGCCCGCTGGCACCACGACCGCTTCGTGCTGATCGGTGACGCGCTGCGCACCGCCCATTTCTCGATCGGCTCGGGAACCCGGATGGCGCTTGAGGACGCCATTGCGCTCGCCGACGCCCTGACCTGCGGGCTATCGCGCGACGCTGCGTTCGAATGCTATGCGCAAACCCGGCGCGCGCCCATGGAGAAGCTCGCCCGCGCGGCCGAGGGCAGCTTCGACTGGTACGAGCGCTTCTCCGAAAAGCTGAAGTCGCGGACCCCCGGCGAATTTGCCCTGAGCTTCCTGCGCCGCACCGGCCGCATCAGCGACGAGCGGATGCTGCGCGACTTTCCCACATTCATCGCCCATGCGCGCGCCAGCGGCGCGGCGGGCCTGCCGGCGAGCGACGGATTTCCAGCAGGAGGACAGCATGTCTGAAGCCGTACGCCGGATCGGAATGATCGTTCCGAGCTCCAACACCACCATGGAGACGGAAGTCCCGGAGCTGCTGCGCCTGCTTGCTCCATCGGGGGAACGCTTCACCTTCCACGGCGCCCGCGTCCGCATGCTGCATGTGCGGCAGGAAGACCTGGTGCGCATGAACGCCGACGCGACGCGCGCTATGACCGAGCTGATGGACGCGCCGCTCGATGCGGTCGCCTTCGCCTGCCTCGTCGCCATCATGGCCATGGGCGATGGTCACCACCGCACCGCGGAGGCCGAGCTGGCGGCCATCGCGACACAGGGCGGCCGCGCCACCCCCGTCATCACCTCCGCCGGCGCGCTGGTGGAGGAGTTGCGTCTTGCGGACGCCCGCCGGATCGCCCTGGTGATGCCCTATGCGGATGCGCTGGCGTGCCGGGTCGCCGACTACCTGCAGGCCGAAGGCTTCATCGTTCAGGACTATGTCAACCTGCGGGTGACCGACAATGCCGAGGTCGGGCGCATCCCCGGCGAGCGGGTGCTGGCGGCGCTCGACGGGCTGAATACGTCCGGCGTCGATCGCGTCGTTCTGTCCGCCTGCGTCCAGATGCCGTCGCTCGGCGTGCTGGCGGAGGCCCGCAGGCGCCTGGGGGTTCCTGTCACCTCGGCGGCGGAATGCACGGCCATGCAGATCCTGCGCCGGCTTGCGCCCCGGGCCGCCGCCCCCGGCCACACGGCCGGCCTCAGCCTCGCAGAGCACGGCTGATGGTCCACGCGGATGCCGCGGGCTGAACACCCGATGCCGCCCGGCATCAAAGATATGGGGCTTTGAAACCCCAAAATATAACAAAACGGGGAAACGCCAATGTTGGAAGCAAATGGGCGCCAGGCCTGGCTTGTCGCAATACTGTTGTTCTTCTTCACCGCAGTGAACTTCATGGACAAGCTGGTAATGGGGTTAGCTGCCGTACCCATCATGAAGGAATTCCAGCTCACCCCGAGCCAGTACGGCGCGGCGGCGGGCAGTTTTTTCTTTCTCTATGCGGTCTCCGGTCTCCTGGTGGGATTGTTCGTCGTCCAGCATGTCAGCCCGAAATGGCTGTTGGTCGCCCTGGTGCTGATCTGGACGATTGCCCAGGCCCCCCTCGTGCTTGGCTCATCCGTGCTTGCGCTCTATGCCGGGCGCATCCTTCTGGGCATCGGCGAGGGGCCGGCGACACCCTCCGCCTACCATGCCCTTTATGGCTGGTTCACCAGCGATCGGCGCAACCTGCCCACCTCCGTGCTGCTGGCGGGCGTGGGCACCGGCTTTCTCGTGGGCCCGCCGCTCCTGGCCCATGTCATCGCGGATTTCGGCTGGCGTTCGAGCTTTCTGCTATGCGCCTGCATCGGACTCCTCTGGATGGCCGCATGGGTCCTGTTCGGCGCCGACGGGCCCCTGATCGCCCGGCATGACAATCCGGTCGCCGAGCCGAACCGCGTGCCGTGGCGCACGTTCTGGTCCGACCCCACCATCGTCGGCAACGCGGTCGTGGCTCTGTGCTGCTATTGGCTGACCGGCCTCTCGATCACGTGGCTTGCGCCCTACCTCCAGCTCGGCCTCGGCTATTCGCCCCAGGACACGGCCTGGCTGGTTTCCGTCATCCTCGGCTCGCAGATCGTCGTACAGGTCTCCATCTCCTGGATGTCGCACCGCATGCTGCTCGCCGGCCGCAGTTCTCGCGTCAGCCGCGGCATGGTCATGAGCGCGAGCGTTCTCCTGGCGGGCATGGCGCTGGCCCTCGCCACGGTGACAGAGCAGCCCGCGCTCAAGATCCTGCTTCTGACGGCAGCCTTCACCATGCCTCAGATCGCCTTCGTGATCGGCCCGGCCATCATCGGGGAGGTCGCCGCGCCCTCCCAGCGCGGCACGGCCCTTCTGGTCACCTACTCGGTGATCACCGTCTCCGCCCTTCTGTCGCCGATGATCACCGGCGGCCTGGTCCAGGCCAGTGGCGAGGACCCGCTGACGGGATACACGCACGCCTTATGGCTGACCGGCCTGGTGCTCGCCCTCGGCGGCTGCGCGGGCATGGCCATGCTCAATCCCGAAGCCACCTGCGCCCGCTTCCGCCAGATCAACGGCGCCGTACCGCCGCTGGGCACTGCCCGGCCGGCGGCCATTTGAAAAGGAGACACATCATGGCCCAGGATCGCTTGCACGACAGCGAGGCACCGGCAACGGCGTTCACCACCAACCGCGACTATCGCACCAAGGATGTGGATGTCGCGGCGCTGAAAAGAGCCACCTCCGATGGAATTGCGCTTGCCCTCGACGGGGTGGATCACAGCGCGCGCCCCACCTGGAAGCTGCGCGAGACCATCGAATTCTACCGCGACGTCCTGGGCCTGCCACTGGTTCACACCATCAGCGCACGCGGCTGGGGCCATCCCGGTCATCCGGATTTCCTGCACTTCTTCTTCGATGCCGGCCGCGGCGCCACCATCGCCTTCTTCTACTATATCGGCACCGATCGCCCGGAGCGTTACATGCCGGAGGACAGCCAGTTCTACGCGGCGACCCATACCGCCTGGGGCGTGCCGGACCGGGACGAGCTGGAGCGGTGGAAGACGACGCTGGAAGGCCGGGGCCTGGCCGTCTCCGCCTACACCCGCCACGAAATCCTCGAATCCATCTATTTCCGGGACCCGAACGGGTATCCGCTGGAGATCACCCTGCGCCTGCGCGACACCGACGTGCTGGACGCCAGGGATGCCGCGCTGACCCTGGAAGCCGCCGTCCAGGTGGAGGATGAGCGCCGTGCCGCCGGCGACCGGCTGCGCGACATCGATACGGTCTGGCGGCGCAAGGCCAAGCTCGTCGAAGCCTTGATTGGAGAATGATCCCATGGTCGTCGTCTATGTGCTGGACGTGCCGGAATTCCACCCCATCGTCGAAGCGGTCCGCAGCGACCCCGATTGCACCGTAACCAAGTCCGGCAAGGGCTATTACCGGGTCGAGGCGCCCGTCGAGATCGTGCTCAACCGCCGGAAGATGCAGATGAAGCCGGCGGTCTGGTACGGGCTGTTCACGGGCGGGCTGAATGGCGAGATCACCGCCTTCGGCCGCGAGGAAGTGCGGGTGATCGGGACCAACAAGCCGCTGTAGCCGGCCGCATGATCTCGGGCGCGGCGGGCTGTCCCTCCTCCCGCGCCCGCCTCGCCTCGTCCTCGCCTGGAGCGTTCATCCCTTCAGGGACACGATGAAAGGCTCCAGGCGCTCAGGTTATCGCATGCTCTGCATGCGAGCCGCTGTCGGCTTCGCTCGAAGATGCTCCCAGAGCACGCGCCGGTCGGCCTGCATCGCAAGCCGGCCGGAAAACGCGTCCTCTATCTGAGAGTGAGACGGCGATTCCCCGATCAAGTTGATGCAACTTGATCGGATCGCGCTCTAGTCGTTCAGGTGGCAGGCGCTGCGATGGCCCGGCGCGACCTCGCGCAGCACCGGAGCCACCTCCCGGCACACCGGCATGGCATGGGGGCAGCGCGGATGGAAATGGCAGCCCGGAGGCGGATTGAGCGGGCTCGGAATCTCGCCCTTGATCGCGGTGAACTGGCGCTTGCGCCTGTCGATGCGCGGCACCTCTTCCAGCAAAGCCTGGGTGTAGGGATGGTTGGCATGGAAGAAGAGCTCGTCCGTCGGCGCCTCCTCCATGATCCGCCCGAGATACATGACCACCACCCGGTCGGACAGATGCTCCACCACGCCGAGGTCGTGGCTGATGAACAGGTAGGTCAGGTTCAGCTCGGCGCGCAGGTCCATGAACAAGTTCAGGATCTGCGCCTGGATCGAGACGTCCAGCGCCGCCACCGCTTCATCGCACACCAGGAATTCGGGCTGCACGGCGAGCGCGCGCGCAATGCCGATGCGCTGGCGCTGGCCGCCGGAAAACTGGTGCGGGTAGCGGTGCTTGTAGGCGGGGTCGAGGCCGGCGCGGCGCAATTGCGCGTCCACGTAGCCATCCCAGTCACCGCGCGTCACCAGGGCATGAACCAAGGGGGCCTCGCCGACGATGTCGGCCACCCGCAGGCGCGGGTTGAGGCTGGCATACGGATCCTGGAAGATCATCTGCACCTGCAGCGCCGCCCGCGTCCGGTCCGCCCCCGCGAGAGTTGCCACGTCGCGGCCGTGGAACAGGACCCCGCCATCCGATGGCGGCATGATCCCCGCCACCATCCGCCCGACCGTGGACTTGCCACAGCCGGATTCGCCGACCAGGCCCACGACCTCGCCCTTGTGGACGGTGAGATCGATATGATCGACCGCGCGCACCACCACGTCCTTCACCTCGCCCCCGAACGCGCGCCTGAGCGATCGGGCGGTGCGGGCGGCAAGGTCGTGGGTGCGGCCGAACCGCTTGGACACGCCGCGGAGCTGGATCACCGGCGCAACGACAACCGGCGGGTTCCCCATCGCGTTCATTCGGCGGCCTCCAGCTGGGGGTGGAAGCAGCGCAACGCGCGTCCCTCGGACGGCACCATGAGGGGTGGATCCTGTTCACACGCCGCATCCGCCCGCGCGCAGCGCGTGGAGAAGGCGCAGCCCTTCGGCAGGTTCAAGAGCGAGGGAGTCATGCCCGGAATCTGCCGCAGCCTGCCGCCCCGCTTGTTGCGGCTCGGCACGCTGCCGATCAGCCCGTGGGTGTAGGGGTGCATCGGCTGTTCGAGCACCGCGCCCACCTGTCCGCCCTCGACGATGCGGCCCGCATACATCACCGCGATCTCGTCGGCGAGGCCGGCGACCACCGAGAGGTCATGGGTGATCCAGACGAGCGCGGTGCCGTGCTCGCGCGACAGCTTCTGCACCTCGGCGAGGATCTGGGCCTGAATCGTCACGTCGAGCGCCGTCGTCGGCTCGTCGGCCAGGATCACGTCGGGCCGGTGCAGCAGGGCGATGGCGATGGCCACGCGCTGGCGCATGCCACCGGAGAATTGGTGCGGATACGCCCGCAGGCGCTCCTCCGGGCTTGGAATACCCACCATGCCCAGCGCATCGCGCGAGCGGACAAAGGCCTCCCGGCGGGAAACCTTGGCGTGCGCGAACACCGCCTCCATCATCTGGGTGTCGATGCGCAGCACCGGGTTGAGCGTCATCATCGGGTCCTGGAAGATCATCGCGATGCGATTGCCGCGCAGTCTGCGCAGCTCCGGCTCGCTGAGCTTCGTCAGGTCCCGTCCCCCGAAGAGGATCCGCCCCTTGGCGATCCGTCCGGGCGGATCGACGAGGCCCAGGATGGAGAAGCCGGTCACCGATTTGCCTGAGCCTGATTCTCCCACCAGGCCCAGCACCTGCCCCCGCCGCACGGCGAAGGAGACGCCATCCACCGCGCGGACGGTGCCCGCGCGCGTATCGAAATGGGTCGAGAGGTCCTGGACCTCCAGCGCTATCTCGCTCATCGCAGCAGGCTCACTTGTGCAGCCGGGGATTGAGCGCGTCGCGCAGCTGGTCCCCCGTCAGATTGATGGCCACGATGGTCACCAGCAACGCGAGCCCGGGATAGAAGCTGATCCAGTAGTTTCCCGAGAGCATGTATTGATAGCCGTTGGAAATGAGCAGCCCCAGCGAGGGCTCGGTGATCGGCACGCCGAGGCCGAGGAACGACAGGGTCGCCTCCAGCGTGATCGCCCGCGCGATCTGGATGGTTCCGATGACGATCAGCGGCGGGAGGCAGTTGGGCAAGAGGTGGCGGAACAGCAGGCGCCAAAGGGGCAGCGCGAGGCAGGCGGCGGCCTCCATGTATTCGCGCCGGCGCTCCACCAAAGCGGCGCTGCGGGCGGTGCGGGCGTAGCGGGCCCATTCCACGATCACCAGCGCCAGCATGACGTTCATCACGCCCTTGCCCAGGAAGGCGAGGATCATCAGCGCCACGAGGATCGACGGGAAGGAGAGCTGGAGGTCCACCAGCCGCATGATCGCCGTCTCGACCTTGCCGCCCAGAAAGGCCGCGACCAGGCCCAGCACGGAACCAATGATGCCGGCGATCACCGCCGAGCCCACGCCGACGCCCAGCGAGATGCGCAAGCCGTACATGATGCTGGACAGCATGTCGCGCCCCTGGTCGTCGGTCCCCAGCCAGTACGTCATCCCGCTCGCCGATGTGGAACCGGGCGGAAGCCGCCCGTCGAGGATGTCGAGATGGGCGAGGTCGTACGGGTTCTGCGGCGCGATGAGCGGAGCCAGCAGGGCGATCAGGGTGATCGCCAGCACGGTCAGGAGACCGGCCATCGCCAGCCGGCTCGACGAAAATTCCCGCGCGAAGCGTCGGAACGGCGTTTCGTCGCGCGCCGGGGCGGTTGCGGCCATCGCGGTCATTCCTTCGTCTCCAGCCGTACGCGCGGATCCAGGACCGTGTAGAGCAGGTCCACCACCAGATTGATGGTCACGAAAAGGAATACGATCACCATCAGGTAGGCGACGATCACCGGCCGATCGAGCACGTTGATGCTGTCGATGATCAGCTTACCCATGCCCGGCCAGGCGAAAACGCTCTCGGTGACCACCGCGAAGGCGATCACACTGCCGAATTCCAGGCCGATCACGGTCACGATCGGGATCATGATGTTCTTCATGATGTGGACGAACACGATCCGGGTCGGCGTGAGCCCTTTCGCGCGGGCGAACTTTACATATTCCAGTTGCAGGTTCTCGCGCACGCCGGCGCGGGTCAGGCGCAGCACGAGGGCGATGTTGGCCAAGGCGAGGTTGGCCGCGGGGAGGACCAGGTGTGCCAGCCCGTCCCGCGTCAGGAACGACCACTGCATTCCGAACAGCTCCGCCGTCTCGCCGCGCCCGGTGCTCGGAAGCCAGCCGAGCTGCACCGCGAACACCATGATCAGCATCAGCCCCACCCAGAAGGTGGGCAGCGAGAAGCCGAGAATGGAACCCGCCATGATGGCGCGCGCGAGAAAGGTCTCGGACTTCAGACCGGCGTAGAGCCCGAGCGGAATGCCGATGACGACGGAGAGCAGAACGGCCATGACCGCGAGCTCCATGGTCGCCGGCAAGCGGTCGCCGATCAGGCGGATGGCCGGTTCATTGTACACGAAACTTTGGCCGAGGTCGCCGTGCAGCGCCGCCCACAGGAAGCGCAGATACTGCTCCCACAAGGGCTTATCGAGGCCGAGGGCGGCGATCGCGCGCGTGCGCTCGGCCTGATCCGCCTCCGGGGAGATGAGGATCTCCACCGGATCGCCGATCACGTTCACGCCGATGAAGACGATCACCGTCATCGCCAGCACTACAAGCAACGCCTGGAAAAGGCGCCGCAGAAGCCATGTGGTCATGTTGCAAACCCGCCTGAAGCACGGATGTTCTGTTGGTGTTTCCGGTCCGCTGGAGCTGGAACCGCCTCCGAGCCAAATAACGAGCCCATTTTACCGCTCTGCCCGCGATGCGCGACGACCGGGCCTGTCCCGGACACCCGGATTGAGAGGCGGCACGGGACCGCCCCACGCGCCGCGACCGTTCCACCACCCCCGGGAGGACCATCATTTCCCCGGCAGCCGGGCGGAGACGATCCGCGTAAACGGCAGCGCCCGGGCTTCGTATATCGTGACCTCGCGATTCGACGCCCAGTTGTACACGGGGTGGAAGAGCGGGATGACCGGGGTGAGCTCCCGGACCAGCAGCGCCGCCTTTTTTACCAATCCGAGCCGTTTGGACGGATCCATCGTCACCAGGGCCTCGCTCAGGACATCGTCCAGCTGCGGGTTTGAAAAGCGAAGCCGATTGCCGGAGCCAAATCCCCTAACCGGGTCCGGGGTCATCGCATAAAATTTATACGGGGCGAGAGAATAGGGAACCGTGGAGCCGGAGAGATAAACGCTCCAGTCCCCTCGACTGGCGCCAGGAAAGAGGACCGTCGGCGGCATGGTCTCGACCTTGGTTTTCACGCCGATCCGCGAAAAAAACTGCGCGACGCCCTGAACAAGCTGCACATCACCCGCGATCACCCCGGAAAATCCGTGTAGGGTCAGCTCGAAGCCGTCGGGGTATCCGCCCTCCGCAAGAAGGGCCTTCGCCTGGGCCGGGTCGAAGTTCTGCGCCTCAAGACCCGTGCGCTCCTGATCTCCGACATCCGACAGCTCGTAAGCGGGCACCGCGTTGGGCCCGAAAACCCGCTCGACCAGCAGCTTTCGGTTGATCGCCAGCGAAAGTGCCCGGCGAACCGCCGCCTGCCGCAGGGGGTTTTGCGTCTGCTGGGGCGTCAGGCCGCGCGCAAAGGGGGTGATGTCCCGTTGCGTATCGATGTTCAGAGCGAAGACTTCGAGCCCGGGCCGGGACGAAACGGCAAACTGCGGGCCGGTTTCCAGCCGCGGGAGATCGGATGGCGGCACGCGATCAATCAGGTCGACATCCTTGGCCAGGAGCGCCGACACCCGCGCCGCATCATTGGGGATGATGCGGATGCGCGCCGTCTTCCAGGGCGGCGGTGTCCCCCACCAGGCATCGTTGCGCTGAAGGTTCCAGTCCGCGCCCTGTGTCCAGCTCACGGACCGGAATGGCCCGGTGCCGATGGCGGCGCTGCCTTGATTGTAGTCCGCCGTGGTGGCGGCCGCGGATCCGGCGCTGACGATGAACACGCGCGCCATGTCGAACAGAAAATAGGGAGAGGGAGAAAACGTCACGAGCTTGATCGTGAGCGGATCAAGGATCTCGACGCTCTTAATCTGCCCGGTAAACGTGGTGTATGACCCCGGGGATCCCTGAATTTCCCTGGTCCGCGCGATCGAAAACGCGACATCCTGGGCACCGAAGCTTGCACCGTTGTGGAACTTCACGCCATCCCGCAGGTGGAACACCCATTCGGTCGGCGTCACCGCCTCCCACGAGGTGGCGAGCTGGGGCTGAATCTTTCCCGCCGGGTCTTCGGTGACCAGGGCTTCGTATATGTTTCCGAGATTGCCGATATTTGCGAAGTAATTGAAGAAATGCGGATCAAGCGTCGTGGGCCCCACCTGCACCGCAACGCGGAGATCCTGCGCGACGCCCGGCGCCGCCCCCCCCATCATTGCAAGGACAAAGCAAACCAGAAGCCGCCGAGAGAAGAGAGGACGCCGGTTCATCACACGCCCTCCAATTCGCGCGCCGCAGCCACGGTGCCGAAAGCCGGAACCAGTGTCTTCGGATCGGTGGGCGGCGGCTGGATCGCCTCGATGACCTGCCGCGCCCGCACCTGCGCGCGGGTGAAACAGCGCGTCATCTTCGCCAGGCGAGCCAGTTGCGCGTCACGGTCGGTGAGGTCCGTTCCGGCCGACAGCGCCTCGGCCTCTTTCAGCGCGGCTTTCGCCAGATCGAGGTAGCCACCCAGCAGCGTCCGGCCGGCGAAGTCGCGGGACAGGCCTTCGAACAGGCTGTCCGCGCGCTCGATCTCGGATCGTGCGGTCTTTCCCGCGTCCTGCGCCACCTCCTCGGGTGTCGCGGCCAGCGTCAGCGTCCAGAACGCGTTCGTCTCGTCAAAGTAATAATATCCATGCCCCGGATCGCGGCATGCGACCGCCCGGTTCGCCGGCCCCACGCAGGCATGGTATTTCCCCGTGCCCACCGCATCCGGCTCCATCACCACCGTGAAGGCATTGGCCCGGTGCGCGGCCGAGCAATTCCACTGAGCGCCCTTATGCCATTCGGCACAGACCTCGTCGTAATCCCCGTGGGGAATGGCGCCCGAATGACGGTACACCGCCATCATGTAGGTCGCATCGATCCGGCCGTAGCCCGCCATGAACGAGGCATAGAATTGGCGATTGCGCCCCTCGCTGTTCTTGGAGCTGAGCCGGCGGAAGGCCTCGCCCGCATCCCCCGAGAAGATTGCCTTGGGATCGAAGGTGTGCCACCCGCCAGCCAGATTGTAGAGGCACCCTTCCGCCGGCGCGGCATTGAGCCAGCGCGAACGCGGGTCTATGGCGTTGTTGGTGGCGTAGAGGAAGCTGTAGCCGCGCCCCAGCGCGTCGTACGTTGCTTCCCGGATGATGGGGGCGGGCGCGTGGGGACTGCCGGGCCGCGCCTCGATGGAACAGCCATAGCCCGCATCCGCGAACAGCCCGCCAACGGTGCCGAGCGAAATCGCGGTATCGCCGACGGGCCAGCCGATCTGGATGTCCCGCGCCTCGGCGGCGGTCGCGGCGAACTGCAACAGATGAAACGTGGCCGAGCCGCGGCGCAGGCCGTAACCCCATTCCTCGCGCGGCTCGCCCGTATTGGCCCCACCATGGTGCACGTAAGCCAGGCCCCGGCTGTTCATGCCTGGATGGCCAGCCATGAAGAAGCGCCCCAGCACCGGAATGGAGCCATTCACCGAAAACGGCGTGTAGATGAAGCTGTTCCCGCTTTCGGGATAGGCGATGATGGTCGCCTGGAACGTGCAATCGTGATCCGTCGTCGCGCCCGCAACGAGCTTGCCGTGCGGCGTCCCCTCGCCCCAGGCGCAGGCGCCGCTGCACATGTCGTCATGGTCCAGCACCGCGGCGCTTACGCCGAGATAGGCGGCGGTGGACACGTTGTTGTGCGCGTCGGTGAGCGCCAGCGCCATGGGGCGCACCTTGTTCGAAGGCGGCAGCGTACCGGTCCAGATGGCGAGCACCTGCTGGTAGCTCATGGGAACGCCGCTGTCGGAGGCCCCTTCCGCCCAGCCGCGGACGAAGTCGAGAATGTCAGGGGCGTGCCTTGCGAGCTGCTCCTCCCATTTCGCGATCTCGGACGCCTCGTCCGCGCCAAAACTGCGCTGGGCCTGATGACGGAAAATCCACTCCCCGTAAATCTCGATGACCTGGCGGGCATATTGGCGGCCCATGTCGCGATTGGAGCCGGCGAGCACCACCACCGGGCAGATGGTCGGAACCAGCGGCACCTCCCCGGCAAAAAGGATTTCGGCCCCGTGAGACTCGAGGGCCGGACCGCGCAATCCTTCCGGCGGGCGCCCCTCGAGGCAGGCCGCCGCGATCTTCTCCGCATGCGTCCGGACCGTTTTGAACCCGTCCGCGACCGCCTCCGCCGGCACGGCCCGGGTGTCGCTGGACTGGAAGTCCGCGTAAGTCCCGTCGATCCGGCCAAGGCCCCATTTGGCCTGGTTCAATAGCACCATGACCTGATCCAGGGCCTGCCGCCCGGCGACGTAGACCGGATCGTCCCAGCCTCGCAGAACCAGCGCCTTGTTGGCTTTGAGAACCGCATAATGCGCCTGGCTGCGCAATTGCTGCAAATCGGCGGAAGTCAACACAGCGGCCGGCGGGAGCTTTTCGGACATCTAGCCCTCTGACTGTTGCCTGTTATACGTTTACTGGGCTCTATCGTCTTGCGCACATTCATGCAGGCAATAAACCCAGGCCTTCAGCGATCCCCGCCTCGGATGCAGCGGCGCCAGATGCTGCGCCTATCGCCACGCCCGGGGCATACGCAACGTCCGGGCCTGCGCAACGTCCGGGCCTGCGCCCGGTCACCGCAGGCGATGAATTTCGCAGGTGGCATGGGTTCCCTTGCCCCTGACAGCACAGACCCTTATCCCCGATCTGGCGTTCGGACCGGGCATTTGGACTATTAACATGGGTCCGGATTTGCGCGCATTCAAAGACGACATAAGCTATATCACCCACATGAATATAATGGTTCGGCTCAAGCCATCGCCCCCCGCCCGGACACCTGGTGGCAGATGCCGTAGGGCATTGCAAAGACGACTGATCTGCGGAGTTCGCCCGCTCCCTCACTGACGTGCCGGATTGTTCTGACGGCGCCCTCGTATCACCGTCGTCGAGGCCGGCGGAGGATAGCGCAGAGCGCGCGCTGCCAGGCCGCGGCGCGCGCGTGTCGTTTCCGCTCCGCCGGCACCGGGCCGCGCCCCGGCGACAGCCTGGGCGTGGGGCGGGACCCGGCAGCCCGCAAACGGGCACCGCACCGGGTGCATGGGCTGCGGTGTCGCCCTTGCGTCCTTGTGTCGAGGGCAGGCTGTCCGATATGCCAGCGCAACGCGCCACCACGGGTATAAGGTGACCGCAGCGGTGCAAGCTGGCGGGGAGGACTGAAACCATGAACACTGTTGCAAACCGGCCGAGCGGCGCACAGGTCGCCTCCGAACCGCTTGGAAGCCGCTTCTGGGTGCGCGAACTCCCCTACCTCGCGATTTTGATCATGACCTTGGGCGGCGTCGCCTACGGGGCCATGACGCGCAGCCCGCTCGTCACGTATTGGGAGCTGGTGGCGCTGGTCAGCTTCGGCGTCGGGATCTTCGCCGGCTGGCCGAAGGCGGCGGATCGGGACGAGCGCGTCCGCCTCGTCTGGACGCAGGTGCTGCACTGGGGCGCGTTCCTCGCCGCCATGAACCTCGTGTTTCTTCCCAGCGTCCAGGCGGTGGCCGACGCCGATTCCACCAGCCTCATCGTGCTGCTGCTGCTGGCCCTGGGCAGCTTCGTCGCCGGCGTGCACACGGCGTCCTGGCGCATGGGCCTCAATGGCGTGGTCATGGCGCTGTGCGTGCCCGCCGTGGCCTGGCTCGACCAATCGGCATTGTTCGTGGCCCTGCTGGCCGTGATGGTGGTCGTGGTGGCCGGGTTGGTGCTTTGGGCACGTTCGCGCGTGTGAGGCGCGTCATCGGGCGGGAGCGGGACATGCGGGCGACGCGATTCCATATGGTGGTGATCTTCCTGCTGTTTGCAGTCACCGTTGTGAACTACATCGACCGGGCCGCCATCTCCTATGCCATCCCCCTGATGGAACAGGAGCTTGGACTCTCGAAGGCCGACGCGGGGATCATCCTTGGCGCCTTTGGCCTCGGCTATGCGGTGACGACCCTGCTCGGGGGCTTCGCGGTGGATCGCTACGGCGCGCGCCTGGTGCTCACCGTCGCGGCGCTGTTGTGGAGCTTCTCCATCGGCCTGACCGGGGCGGCCACGGGCTTCCTCACCCTGTATCTGGCGCGCACGCTGCTCGGCGTATCGGAAGGGCCGAACTTCCCGGCCCTCGCGGGCGCCGTGAGCCGCTGGCTGCCGCCGCAGGAACAGGCCACCGCGCTCGCCTATGCGCTCGTCTCGGTGCCGTTGGCGCTCGCCATCGGCGGCCCCATTGTCACCCAGCTCCTGTCGGTGCTGGACTGGCGCTGGACCTTCGGCGTGCTGTTCGCGATTTCCATCGCCTGGGTGCCGCTCTGGTTTCTCCTGTTCCGCGACGATCCCGCCCAATCGCGCCATGTGAATCCGGCGGAGCTCGACCATATCCGCGCCGGACGGCCGGAATCGGGGCCACACGCCGCGCGTGAATGGCCTGCGGCCGCAGAGATCCGCGCCCTGCTCACCAACCGGACGCTGCTGGTGAACTACTGGGCCTTCTTCGTCTTCGGCTATTTCCTGTTCTTCTTCATGACCTGGCTGCCGAGCTACCTGCACCAGGCCTATGGGCTCAACCTGGCGCAGGTCGGCGTCTTCACCGTCCTGCCCTGGCTCGCGGCGGCCGTCGCGCTGTGGGCGCTGGGGCGCTGGTCTGACCATCTGCTGAAGGTCACGGGCCGCCTCAGGGTGGCACGTTCCTACCTCATCGCCGGCACCCAGTTCGTCGCGGCGATGGCGGTGGTGCCCGTGGCCCTGAGCGACAATCTCGCCATCGCCATTGCCGGCATCACGGTGGCGGTGGCGGCCTCCATGGGCGCCAACGCCGCCTATTATGCGGTGAATGTGGACGTGGCGCCGAAGCGGGCCGCCACCGCGCTGGGGATCATGGACTTCGGCTTCGCGCTGTCCGGCTTCGCGGCGCCGGTGATCACCGGATGGGTGCTCGGCCTGCGCGGATCGTTCGCCGACGGCTTCCTGCTGATGACCGGGCTGGCCCTGTCCTCCGTGGCGCTGGTGCTCGCCTTCCACCATCCCGATGCCGACCGCAAGCCCGCCTGAGCATGCAGTTCGGGCACGCGGCGGAGGCCAGGGCCGCGCGCCTGAGCCACCGGCCCGACGGCGTGGCGGCCTTCTCCAGCGCCGGCGAAATTGCAAGGCCTGGCGTAGAGACGACAACGAGGTTCGGCCGCACCGCGCGATCGGCAACACGCCGCCGGTCGGGCACATGGAATCACGCCGACGCAGGGCCGGCCAAGGCACGTCTTCAACAGCCGGCTAGGTTCCCAATGACTGCGGAAGATCGGGCAGCTCCCATTCGGCGCAGGCGGTTCGACGACGCTCAAACACGTCAATCAAAGCTGAGCGTTTCAAGGTCTCATCCACATCATCCCAGCCCTGCAACAAGCGCCGGCGCTTTGCGGGATCGATGTGAAACGGGATTACATTGCCATCCGCCTTGACGATCCTCAGCAGTTCCAGATCGATGGTCATCCGCGCGTTTTCGCCCAACTCCGCGTTCGCCATCAAATCCTCGCAGGTGTCGTGCGGCAGGCAAATGGGGAGGATGCCGTTCTTCAAACAGTTATTATGGAATATATCTGCGAAGCTCGGTGCGATAATGCAGCGAATTCCGAAGTCAAGAAGAGCCCAGGGTGCGTGCTCCCGCGAAGACCCGCAGCCAAAATTTTCGAAAGTGATCAGTATGCCAGCATTTTTGAACTGAGGCTTGTTGAGCACGAACTCGGGAACCTCCTCGCCGTTGGCGTAGCGCAGAGCATCGAAGAGGTTCTTTCCCAAGCCGCTCCGCTTTATCGTCTTCATAAAGCGGGCGGGGATGATCTTGTCGGTATCGACGTTGGCGAAAGGCAGCGGCGCGGCGACCCCCGTCAGCTTGATAAAGGGCTTCATTGCGCAGCCTCCGTCACCGCTCCTGGATCGGCGATGTGTCCCGCTATCGCGGTCGCAGCCGCGAGTTCAGGTGACATCAAATGCGTCCGTCCGCCCGGGCCTTGCCGCCCTTCGAAATTTCGATTGCTTGTGGACGCGCAACGTTCGCCGGGCTTGAGCTGGTCCGGGTTCATCCCAAGGCACATGGAGCACCCGGCATCGCGCCATTCGAAGCCGGCATCCAGGAAGATCTGGTCAAGCCCTTCGGCCTCTGCTTGCCTCTTGACGAGCCCGGAGCCCGGCACGACCAGACCACGCACTCCCCTGGCGACCTTTCGACCCCGGACAACTTCGGCTCCGGCGCGGAGATCCTGAATGCGGCCGTTCGTGCAACTGCCGATGAACACGACATCGACCTTGATGTCCCTAAGGCGCTGCCCGGCCTTAAGGCCCATATAGGAGAGCTTGCCCTCCATCTGGCTTCGCGCTGTCGGATCGACGATCAAAGCCGGATCGGGTACCGCACCATCGATGGACGTAACATCCTCGGGACTCGTACCCCAAGTGACCATCGGAGCCAGCTGGGACGCATCGATGCGAACCTCCTGGTCGAATATCGCAGCCTCATCGGAAAACAGACCCCGCCACTGCGAACAGGCCTTATCCAGGTCCTTTGATTTCGGCCCGAACCTCGTTTCTTTGATGTAGGCAAATGTCGTCTCGTCAGGCGCGATGAGTCCCGCGCGCGCACCCGCTTCGATCGACATGTTGCAGATGGTCATTCGGCCCGCCATGTCGAGCGATCGAATAGCCTCGCCTGTGTACTCGATCACGTAGCCGTTGGCTCCTCCTGCGCCAACGCGACCTATGATCGCCAAGATCATGTCCTTCGCCGTGACCCCGGCTGGGGGGCGGCCATCCAGCACGATGCGCATGCTCTTCGCACGGGCTTGAGGCAGGGTCTGCGTCGCGAGCACGTGCTCGACTTCAGAAGTGCCAATTCCGAACGCAAGAGCGCCAAACGCGCCGTGAGTGGATGTGTGACTGTCGCCGCATACGATGGTCATGCCGGGCAGGGTGAGCCCTTGTTCCGGCCCTATGATGTGCACGATACCCTGCTCTGGACTCAGCAGCGGAATGTAGCGGACACCGAAATCCGCGACATTGCGTTCAAGCGTTTCCACTTGGAGGCGACTCGCCTCATCCTCGATGGGCGCACCGCGATTCATGGTGGGCACATTGTGATCTGCCACAGCGATGGTCGCATCGGGTCGCCTTACCCGCCGCTCCGATTGCCGAAGACCATCAAATGCCTGTGGGCTTGTAACTTCGGTGAGCAGATGGCGGTCGATGTAGAGAAGATCCGTCTCGTCGTCGATTCTGTCGACGACATGGGCGTCCCAAATTTTTTGGAACAGAGTTCGTGCGCTGCCCATACCTGGCCTCCCGTCCCACTTCAGCACGCCTCAGGCCGAAACGTGCTGTTTCGAGGTTTCTGTCATGACGACGTCCTCGTGCAGTGTTCGCAGCAAAGCATACAACTCACTCTTTAGCTCAAACCCGATGCCGGGATTCGCGGGCAGTCCTACCTGACCATTTTCAACGACAATGCCATCGGCGAAGCCTCCGAAAGGAGCGAAGACGTCCGGATAGGACTCGTTGCCGCCCAAATGCAGACCTGCGGCGATGTTCAACGACATTTGGTGGCCTCCGTGCGGCACCACGCGACGCGAAGACCAGCCGTGGTCCTTCAGCACCTCAAGCGTCCGCATATACTCGACCAGTCCATAGGACAAAGCGCAGTCGAACTGCAGAAAGTCCTTGCTGGAATTCATCCCGCCATATCGGACGAGGTTCGCAGCATCCTGATGCGAGAAGAGATTCTCGCCGGTCGCCATTGCGCCATTGTAGGCAGCAGACACCTCCGCCTGGAGAGAATAGTCGAGCGGATCACCGGCCTCCTCGTACCAGAACAGATTGTAGGGCTCCAATGCTTTCGCGTATGCGAGCGCCGTTGCGGTATCGAACCTCCCATTCGCGTCAACCGCGAGGTATTTGCCATCCCCAACGACTTCGAGAACGGCCTCGATCCGACGCAGATCCTCATCCAATGCGGCCGCACCAATCTTCATTTTCACGACCTCGTAACCACGATCGCGATAGCTGCGCATTTCATCCTTCAGCTTGCCATGATCCTTGCCCGGGTAATAATAACCACCCGCAGCATAGACCCACACAGATCGATCGGGCGATCCGCTTCCATAGCGTTCGGCCAACAATTGGTAGAGCGGCTTGTCGGCGATCTTAGCGACCGCATCCCAAACAGCCATATCGAGAGTACCAACGGCGACGGAACGTTCCCCATGGCCGCCGGGCTTCTCGTTCGACATCAGCGTTCTCCAGATCGCGAACGGATCCAGATTGCCGTTACGCTCATCGATCAGCGATGCCGCCGTTGCTTCCGCCAACCTCGGCAGAAACCTTTCGCGCATGAGCGCACCTTGACCGTATCGTCCATTGGAATGAAATCCATACCCGACGACCCTTCGGCCATTGCGAAAAACATCCGTAATGACTGCGACGATTGAACAAGTCATCTTGGAGAAATCTATATAGGCATTTGCAATAGGTGATGCGATGGAAACTGTCTTCTCGCGGATGTCGATAATTTTCAACGCCTCATCCTCCTTGTTGACAGGGACGAATCTATGCCGCCATGCATTCAACTCCAATGCCATGTCCGTCTCGCTCGATGTGTCAGCGGCATCAATCACGCTCATCCCGTCGATGGCGGACGGCGTCTCGGCCGAGATCGTGCGGGACCCGATGGGTTTCAGGTTCGAGTGCCGGTTCAAGCCATGCTCGCGCCCCAGCCAATTGGATGGTTGAACGGCGCCGGCTCCGCTTCCGTCTCCTGGCAGGCTGCTGAACAAGTTCCTCGCCCGTCCCGTGCCGGCGTGATTCAATGCACCCGACCGGCTACAGTTCCGGCCCGGCCCGCCGCGGGCGCCTGAAGGGGGCAACGTTGAGGTCGATGTCCGCGGTCAAACCCACCCGGGCGATCGTCCGCTCAAGACAGGATGCAATTCGGCATGGATACAGAGTGGCTTAGAGACCTGATCTGCCTGGCGGAAGCCGGAAACTTCCACAGGGCCGCGGAATTGAGGAATGTCACGCAGCCTGCGTTTAGCCGGCGGATCAGGGCTTTCGAGGAATGGGCTGGAGCAGAGCTTGTCGACCGCTCTGGCTACAGGATCTCACTCACCGAGGCGGGCCAGCATATCCTTCCCATAGCCAGGGATGTCCTTCGATTGCTGCAACAAGGTCGCGAAGACGCGCGCGCCATCGGCCGCGGACAGTTTGACACCCTTCGCTTCGCCTCGACGCACGCCCTTTCCTTCACTTTCTTCCCAGATTGGTTGCGCTCGCTCGAACCGGCAGCTTCGTCGATTCCCATTATTCTCCAATCGGACACGATGGCTGCCTGCGAACACGCGATGCTCGACGGAAGCGTACAATTCCTTCTTGCGCATTATCATGCGGCGGCTCGAAATCGCCTGTCCGGCCCACAGTTTTTATCCAAGCGAGTAGGAGCGGATGTTCTTCTGCCTGTGTCGGCGCCCAATACTGATGGTACTCCACGGCATGAACTCGATGCGGCTTCGGGCGGGAACGTGCCATATCTCAGTTACAGTGCGGCCTCGGGCCTTGGCCGAATCCTGGAGGCAGTGCTGACGGAGGACGCAAGACCGGAGGGCTTGGCGCCCGTATTCAAGGCTCATCTTGCTGAAGTCCTGCGAACGGTCGCGCGCGCCGGGAGAGGAATTGCTTGGATTCCCCACACATTGGTGCACGAGGATTTGAAATCGGGCCAGCTCGTCCTGGCTCATCCCACACAATGGAGCATTGCGCTCGAAATAAGGCTTTTCAGGCCGCGCTCTCGTCAGAGCGAAGGCGCTGAGGAGTTCTGGTCGCGCTTGATCGCCACGGATGTGGCCACGTGAATCGAACGAACGATTTCAATCTCTTCAGCCTGTCCATTTTGACATGCGCTTTGCCGTTCAGGTGGCCAGGCCAGGCGTCTTGCGTGGGCACGCCGCGTCGGCGACGGGCGTCATATTGATGCCGGTTGTGCATCATGATCCCCGATAACGGCACTGGATGAGTTTGCATGCGGTCAATACCGTGCCAAGGCGCCCGGCCATATCGCCTCAGGCGCTTCAAAAGAAAAACATATTAATTGGGCGGAAACATGCACGACATCAGCTCAGCCTCTCACGATTCAGGGTCACGCGCGCCCGAGGTTGTATGGTACAAGGCGATCAGTCGTAAGCAATGGAGTGCATTGCTGGCATCCAATCTTGGATGGGTATTTGATGGGTTCGAAAGCTTTGCTCTCGTCCTCACGGCTGCGTCGGCGCTTCGCCAGCTCTTGCCTGCGGCCGACCACGCCTCCATTCCGTTCTACGTGGGTGCAATTATCGGCATCAACCTGCTCGGCTGGGGCGTCGGTGGGATCATGGGAGGAGTTATGGCCGATTACCTCGGTCGCAAGCGAACGATGATCCTCGCTATCCTCGGTTATTCTCTGCTTACGGGGCTTAGTGCCTTTTCATTCGATTGGTGGTCGTTCGCATTGATGCGATTCTTCGTCGGCATCGCGGTCGGATCCGAATGGGCGACAGGGAGCTCGATGATCGCCGAGCTTTGGCCCGACCGCGCGCGAGGAAAGGCAGCGGGGTTAATGCAGTGCGGCCTCGGGATCGGTTTCTTCCTCGCTTCCCTGGTCTGGCTCTTCATGCAGACGTTGGGCCCGGATGCTTGGCGATACATTTATCTTGTCGGAGTCTTGCCGGCGCTGCTGACCCTGTGGATCCGCCGCTCCATCCCGGAATCCGAGAAGTGGGAACAGTCGGCCAAGCGTCGAAAGGAGGCCGCGGCCTTGAAGCGCACCGGCGCCACGTTAACGGAAGACCAGGTCGGCCTCACGACCTTCACATTGGTTGATCTGTTTTCGGACAAGTCATTGCGCGGCCGAACGATTATCGTTTTTATCATGTCACTCAGCACCACGTTCGGATTCTGGGGCATTTCAACTTGGGTCCCCCCTTTTATCGCGGCGTCCGCCACTGCGCAGGGGCTGAATGGCGGCGCGTGGGCAAGTTACGCGGGCATGGCCTACACGACCGGATCCGTTCTCGGCTACATCGCCCTCGGGTTCGCGGCGGATGCTTGGGGGCGGAAGCCGGTGACCCTCATTTACTTTACATGTGCCCTCGCCCTCACGCCCGTGCTGTTTTTCACCACGCGAGATCCGGCCACCTTGCTGTTGCTGGCTTCGCTGAATGCCTTCTTCTCGAACGGCCTCTTTACATGGATGCCGATTTGGCTGCCAGAACTCTACCCAACCCGCGTACGTGCGACGGCGCTTGCGTTTGCGTTCAACGGACCAAGGTTTTTCGCCTTCGTCGGGCCACTTGTCGGCGGCTCGCTCGTCGTATCGTCGGGCGGGTTCGGCCAAGCCGCGATGGCCGTGGCGTTGATTTACGTCCTGGGGATCCTCGCAACCCCGCTGTTGCCCGAGACACGCGGCAAGCCGCTACCAGAGTGAGCATGGACCTCCAGGTGGCGGCCAGATCGAGCCAAAGACCGAAAGGCATCGAGTGGTCATCCCTGGCAACACGACCCATGCCTGCAACGCCATATCTTAAGAAAGGCAATTGTTAACGTCTCATTCAAACGGGCGATGCCAAGCCGCGAAGACGAATGCGTCTTCTTTGAAATGTGCCAAAGTGGAGAAAGACGTTGAAGATATCGATAGTTGGGGTAGGTGCCATGGGCTCGATCTATGCGGGCTTGTTTGCATCGGCAGGAAATGAAGTTATCGGAGTTTTTCGCAACTCCGATCAAGCGTCGCACGTGAATAAATGCGGGTTGCGTGTCGAGGGTGCAAGCGGTGATCGAATTGCGACGATACGCGCCACGACTGAGGCTCCTCAGGAGGAGATGGATTTAATTGTTCTCGCGGTCAAAGCCACGGCGGTGGCGGAAGCGGCGACGGCGGCGCGACCGATGGTAGGCCCGAAGACCGTTGTGCTGGCACTCCAAAACGGCGTTGGTAGCGCTGACCTCGTGGCCGAAGCGCTCGGGGATGATCGGCTCGCCGTCGGCATCGCCGGAGGCTTCGGAGCATCGATGCGCGGCCCAGGGCATGCGCATCACAACGGGATGGAGGTCATCCGCATTGGATCATACTCCACGTTGCCTTGGAGCACCGTCGAGCGGATTGCCGATGCCTGGAGGGCAGCCGGCTTCAGATGCGAGGCCACGGCGGATATTCTAGCCATGCAATGGGAGAAGTTGATCTGCAACGTCGCATACAGCGCCCCATGCGCTCTCACTGGCATGAGCGTGGGGCAAGTATTGGACGATCCCGACGCCGGACCGATCAGTCGAGCCGCTGCGGTGGAAGCCTGGACAATCGCACGTGCCTTGGGCGTGAATATTGCCGTAGAGGACCCGATTGCGCATGTAAGAAATTTCGCAAGCCGGATGCCGAAGTCACGCCCGTCGCTGCTCCAGGATGTTGAAGCTGGTCGTCGAAGCGAGATCGACTTCATTAACGGCGCGATACCTCGGGAAGCACGGAAGCTGGGGCAGGTCACGCCGGTAAACGATCTCTTGGTTGGCCTGATCAGGGCAAGGGAACGAACCTACCAGAGCGCGGCCGGATAGTGCGGAACACACGCGCAGAAGCGCGCTTCCATGAGAGCGACAGGCCAAGCCTAAATTGGCCCTCTCTCAGGGCTCCAACGGCCTGCCCTTCTGGCATCTGAACGTCCCGTTTGGCCGCTTCGCCAAGTTCCGTTCCTGGCGCAGGGGACGCCCTGAGCACTCTTCCAATGTCCCATCCGACAGGGGGCAAGGGCGCAGTCACACAACGCGACCGCCCCCCGGAACGCAGCCGGCACCCTCGCCGCCGTCTGCATCGTCATCGATGTCGCGCGTATGAAACCGGACCCCAGGCCACTTAATAGGCCTGCAACGCCAGCACACCCCCCGGGCCAATCATCAGTCCCCAGGTTTCGTCGGAGCGGATCTCCACTTCGTCAGCCTGAACCTTGCCGCCCGTTTTGATCGAATATTTGTATTTTCCGGGCGCGAGATCCAGGGCTGGCCCGTCGGGGGCCTTGGTTCCAGCGTTGGCCGCGACCTTGATCGTCCGGTTATTGAAGGTGAGCGACGATTCCTCGGGCATGATATTGCCGAACATCACGCGGGCCTTTCCGGCCTGCGGCATGATGCCCGCCTTCCGAGCCGCCTCGGGATTTTTCACGCCGAGGCTGACGGTTGTCTCATTGCGCTTTCGGCCGAGGGTTAACACGGCCGGCCCTTCGGGAGAGGTGAAACGGACCGTCGCCCGGTCGGCCGTGGCCACCGCGCCTTTGGCATCCTCTTTCCAGTTTCGATTGCCAAGCTCGCGGCGATAGAATTCAAGGACCACGGAGAGATCGAGCGGTACATTGGCGTTGAGCTCGCGCCGGAACGGTGTCCGTGTTCCTTCCGACATCGTATGGCGCTTGGGAACGGGCAGCCCCGCGCTCTCCTCGACGATGATATCGTCTGCCGACGGCGCTGGCGTCGGCGCGCTGCCGGCGCGGCTTGGATTGCCCGAAGCGGGCTCGTCGGGCTTCGCGGCCGCGACCTGCAGGCCCGAGCCGCGCGCATTCACATTGGTGCTGGGGCCCATCTTCATGACCGTGATGGAGAGATCCTTGTTCCCCTTCGCGAATTGAAGCTGCGCCATATTCGCGTTGTTGATCACGCCCGGCTTCGCGCGCCATCCGGACCGCTGCAGGGCCGACCGGAAAAACTCGCTAATCGACTTGACGTTGGATGCGCTCGTGAATTGGAGGGTTCCGTCCTCTCCGTCGAAATCCACATCCTGCGCCGTCTCGGGGAGCGGAATAGGCGCATTGCCGCCGGCAAGCGGCTGCAGGGTCTGGACGGTGGCGTCGGCCCCGCGCGCGGCGGCCGGCGGCTGGATGGCACCGCCGGTTTGCGCCTCGGCGTCGCGCATCATCTGCTGGGCCTGCTGCAGCATGTCGTTGACCGAGCCGGAGCCGGCCACGCTCTGGGTCTTGGGCTTGGTGATCTTCTCAATGAGGCTGACGGTCGTCAGGCCGTACTGGCTGGCGAGTTTCAGAGACGCCGTACCTTCGGGAAAGGTGAAATTCACCTCCGCCTCGTCCGGGCCGATCGTGGCGCGCCCATCCTCTTTCCACCCGCGCGCCGAAAGCGCGCCCCTGTAGAATGACAATACCGCCCCAAGGCTCGCCACGACCTGGGCGTGGATTTCCCGCCCGGTCCCGCCATTCGTGCCACCCGCATTCTTGCGCGGCTTGGGGACCGGCAGGCCGAAGATATCGTTATCGGCCTCGACCGATTGCAACTCGGCGAAGACCGGCGTTTTCAGCTCGACTTGCGTCCTGCCACGCTCGCTCGCTCGCAGGACGAGCATGAGCGGCCGGATATTGCCGCGCATGAAATAGGCGATGTCGCCATTCGCGGGCTTGGGATCGAGCTTCGCATTCGGCCATTTCGTGGCGATGTCCGCATCCGGGAGCGGCTCCCAATCGCTTTCGGCGAGTTTGCGGGCATAGAATTCGCGCAGGGTCTGCGGCGTGCCGCCCGAGGTCAGGCTGAGATAGGGCCGATGCTCGTCGAACATCACATCGGCGGCGTCCTCCGGAACCGGCGGAGCGAATTGCAGCCGATCGGCCACATACTCGACCGTGGTCTGGTCCGTGGTTTCCTCGGCCCTGCCGGGCGAAATGGTGAAACGAACCGAAAGGCCCTGCTGCCCCTTGATGAAGGTCAGCCAGGTCGAATGCCGGTCGTCCAGCGGAACCACATAAAAGCTCCAGCCCTGGGCGGCCAGCAGCGCCTTGATCGCCGCGGTCGTGGCGGGAACGTTGCCGGGAACCGAATAGGACACGCGCTCGGCGGTTGACTTCCCCGTGTCGCGCCCGCCAGGCAGGCGCGGCAGATCGGAAACGGCGACCAGCGGCGCGACATTGTCGCGACTGAGATAGACCTGGCGCTCGTTCGCAAGAATGCTGATCGGCTGCGGCTTGATCTCGACCCTGACCTTTCCGGCATCGGTCTTTTGCAGCACGAGCGCCAAGGTCGCCTTCGGGTCCTGGTCGCTGACGAAATAGGCGGCGCCGCCCCTGTCATGGAGCGTTCCCGAAGGACCTCCCGCCGCCTGCTTGCCATTGGCCTTTGCCGACCACAGGAACCAGCCGCGGCCGGCGAGTTCCCGGCGGTAGAAATCGAGGAGCTTTTCGACCGGCTCGCCACTTATCAGGCTCAACGACGGCCTGTCCGGGGAATATTCGACATTGGCCGCATCGGCCGTGAAAGGCAGATCCACCTTCAGTGGGATGGCGGAATATTGCACGCTGATGGCGTTGTTCTGCGCCGGCGCGACGGTGATAAAGACGTTGAGGGCCTGCGACCCCTTCTTCAACGTCAGTGTCCTCATGGACGGATTTTCCGCAGACGCGGCGTTGGGCGCGGCATATTTTTGCCAGCCGAGAGCAACGAGCCCCTTTTCGACGGCCTCGGCCGTCGGGCCGATCGCCTGGGGGGAGACGAAGATCGTCGTGAACGGGCTGGCGAAAACGTCCTTGGCACCGGGGACCCGTGGGAGCTTGCTGGCGTCGAAGTCGCCGACGCTGGCACGATCCGGCGCCTGGGCCCTGGAAGGCGGACACTCTACGGCGGAAACCGCGATGGCCGCGCAAAATGCCAGAAGATAACGGCGGTGGCCGCCTCGCATCATGCTGAAGCTCACCATTTCGCCTATCATTATCGCCTCCAGAGGAAGGGCCGTGGGCCGAAAGGCAAAACGACTTTCGGTCCAGATGCTTCCCATGATTTGTGAAAATTGTGAAGGCCTCGCTTCACAAACGGCTCCGACCGTTTGACGTTGCTCCTGATGATCTCGGAATGTGTTCTGTGCGGCGGTAGCTTTTAACCATGCCAGCGCGCCAAGTGGCGGCATTTCGTGCCATACTATTGGCTTGGATCAGCGGCTGGTTGGAAATTCAGACGCAATAGTCGGCGCCCCCTCCGCCCCATGGGCGAGACAGCCGTAGATGTCCGGTTGCCGGACGGGTACCAAGTTCCGCTCCCGGCGCGTCCTCGCCTTAACGACCGCCCCCGCGTTCAATCCAACCCGTTGGAGCGGCGTGCGTGTGCGGCGTCAGCACGGGGTGCAGAGGCGCGCATCGAGGGCTGGATCACTCGGGATAGGTCTCGCCGTCGTCCCGCGTCGCCTTATGGAAAAGGATGAATGCCAGGGGATTGCCGGGCTCGGCCATCGCGTCGCTGCGCTGGCCCGTGACCTCTCCGGCCACGCCGCTCGTATATTCCGCAACCACTTCGCCGAAACCGTTGCGCTGGACGGCCACCTTCTGCCCGGCCTCGACCTTGTCGTTGAGCTTGACCAGATGCTCGACGAGCCCGCCCTGGGTCGCAAGGATCGGGAACGCGCTGTTGCCGACGAAGACATTCACATCCTTGCCTGTACGTCCCATCGGCCCGGCCACGATGCCGTAATGCTTGAGGACGTTCATCGTGCCTTCCACGAACCGCGCGGTCATCTCGAGATTCAGCACCCGCGCCGCGCCGATCTCCGGCGTAAAAGCGGGGATGCCCACATCGATAAAGGCATTGTGCAGGACACCCGGATACACGTGATTGTCGAAGATCTGGCCGACCGGGTAGAGCTCCACCATTGCCCGGACCTCCGGCACATCCATGCCGGCGAGATTGAAGGCGGCGACGTCGAAGCCGGTTGTCCCGGTATGGAAATCGATCGCGGCGTCGGCATTCGGCCGCAGCAGACGGTTGAACAAAAGCCCGGCATGGCGGCTGGGAGCGGTGGGGCCGTTCTCGTTCCCCGGCCATTCCCGGTTCATGTCGATCAGATCGGCGCCTCTGCCCGCATTGGGCCATCTGCGCTGCATGCCTTCCATGGCTGGACGCGACACGTCCGTCACCGCCATCACACAGCCCGACATCTGTGCCGGATTGAGCTGGTTCATCACGCTCTGGACGGTGTGCACGGAACTCATCTCGTCGCCGTGCACACCGCTGATGAGGACGACGCGCTTGCCTGGCCTTGCGCCCTTGGCGACCGTCACCGACACATACCAGTACTGCCCCGTGGGCATCTGAACGCCCTGAAAATATAGAAGGTGTTTCTTGCCGGGCTCCAGGTCATCGACGTTGAGCGCGCTGACGACCTTTTTCCCCTGGATCATGTCGCCGGTGAAGATTGTCGCCGACCGCCCACCTGGCGCCGGACCGGCCGAGGACGCCGCCGGACCCTGGGCGTTCGCGGAACCGGCATCAGCCGCAAGTGCTGCCGATGCGACGATCGCTGCAATCACGAAGTCGCGGCGATCGATGCGCTCTTCTCCGCTCGACATGATGCATGCCCTCCTTTTTTCAGGCTGCCCGCGCGGTCCGCGCGATCTTAGATCGCGTCAGGAATGACGCATCAGTTGACCGCAAAGCAGTAGAGCAGACCGGCGCCCCCCGTACTTTTCAAGGCATCCTGGCTGCAGCCGCGTGAGAGGTGGGATGAATTCCAGGATTTTGCAGCCGCAGAGTCGTCCAGGCCGGTACGGTCATGGTGGCCGAGCATGACCGCGCCATCCGCCCCGCTCTTGGTGTAGTTGCCGCAGGTCCGGTCCTCGCCCGGGCCAAAGGCCGTGCCGTCGGCTTGGGAGCCCGTCAGGATATCGTGCATATTCGGCGTGTCGCCACGACCGTTGACGACATGGCCCTTCTCGTTCAGCGCGGTCTGCTTTGTGAGATTGGCTGCGGCGCTGTGCAGATCGGCGACGCTCGTGGCGATGATCGTGCCCTTGGCATCGCGCCATGGACCGGCGCCGATGCGGTCGCGGGCATTCACGGCCGCCACGCCGCCCGCCGCCTGCGTCGAAAGATAGGCGCGCCAGGTCTTGCCGCCGGCACCCGCCGCCTGGGCGAGGCGCTGGCAAATCGCATCCGCCCCTTCGAGGCCTCCCAGATCCGCCCCCTTGCCCGAGCCCGCGCTCGACACAAAGAACGTCATGTCGGCAGTCTGAGCCTCAGCGCCCCCAGCGGCAAGCGCCAGCCAAGCGGCGGCGACAATCGGAACGTATTTTGCCGGCATCGTTTGTTCCTCCTTCGTTTTGCATTCTTGGGTGCATTCCGGGCTGGCGGTTCGCCACGGGCGCAACGGACGTTACGTCACCGGCATGCTCCAGATCAATTTCTCAAGATCGACCTCCGACCACCGCGCCGCGAACCTCGCCTGGGTGGGCGAACATAAGAGCCGTGAAGGATGATTGATCGCAGCGCCGCCCCTCGCGTCAAGCGTCATCGTTGAATGCAGAAGATGGCCTAATCAGCGCGGCGCCCGTGCTTCAGTTGGAGAGAACTTGCCGTCGCCTAGGCTTGACGACGACCTTGCCTTTTGACCGTCCGGTTTCGATGTCGGCCAACGCTTCATTGGTCGCTTCGAACGGAAAGATCCGATCCATGATCGGGCGAATGATCCCGGCTTCGATCAGCGATGTGATCTGGATCGACCGGGCCACACTTGGCAGAACTTTTCGGGCGATCGTCAGCGGGAAGCCGCTGACGATCAAGCTTGGCAAAGCCGCCAATATCCGGCGAATGGGGACCACCTCAGCCGAAGGTGGCGACCACCAAGGCGTGGACGCGGGCAAAAGCGGCTTTCGCCCCCGCCGTGACCCCCGTTTCGTCGGCCTCCGACAGTTCCAGCCCATCGAGGGCTGTGGTGAAGGTCTTCCAGTGGAGTCCCCGCCCCTGCGGTGCGGCGGCGAGGTGGCGGGCGCCGAAGGTCGCGGAGAGGCCGAGCCCTGCGGCCGCCTTCAGGAGAAAGGCCGCGCCGAGGTTCGAGCCTTCGGCCACGTAGAGCCAGCCGAGCGCGGTCGGAACGTCCGCCGGATCCCCTTGGCGAAACACCGGCGCGCCTTCCGCCGGCGGCGGCTCCGTTCCGAGGTCTGCAAGATCCTGTTCGATCAGGCCGAAGCGGCGGCGGCCGGTGAGATCGGGCAAGAGGCGATCCAGCGCCGGATCGGAATAGAGCGCGTCGATCTCCCGATGGAAGGCGTGCTGCACCTTCAGGAAAAGGACGTAGCGCTCACGGCTCGCGAACGGCTCGCCCGCCATGATCGTCTTGTCGAGGCGGTCGTGCGTGGTGTGGGTGAGGGCTTTCAGCCGGCTGGCGCGGTTGTCGGCGGGGCGGTCGAGGGCGATGGTCATGGGATGATCCTCAATGGTTGAAAGAATTTCTCAGGCTCAGAAGCGGTAGTTCACGCCGATCTTCAAAAGCTGGAGGTCGGCAGAGTTGGATGCTTCGCGGCCATTGGAAATGGTCGAGGATCCGATGTAATTCGTGGTTTCGTACACCGGCCTTTCAACCAGATCGCAGAAGAGGCCTCCCCTGGTGGCACAGAGCGGTTCGCTGCGGACCACCCATTTGGTTCCGACCTGACGGGTGACCGAGTAGGATTTGGTGACGCCGGCGCGCGCGTCCTTGAACAGGAAGCTCTCGGAGCCGAAGGCAGAAAACAGGTACTCGGCCTTGATCGACCAATTGTCGGCGATGGCATATTCCGCGCCCCCGCCGATGGCGAGCCCGGTCCGCGTCCGCGCGGAAATCTCGGTGAAGAAGGGGGTCGTGCGGTTGCCTGCCGGTCTGGCCTCATAGGCGATATCCGACTGGTACTGGGTGCGCTCCTCCTCTTCCCTGAGGAAGGCGACGCCGGCGGTGCCGTACACCATGAGCTTGTCCCAGGCGTATCCGGCGCGACCCCGCACGGTGGCGAACCAGTCGAAGGAATAGTCCGTGCTGGCCTGGAGCATGTTGGCATCCATGAGCAGCTGCGCCTCGGTGGCGAGGGCATTTTGGGTCTTGGACATGCGCGCCCAGCCGAAGTCTCCTTCGACGCCGAGGACGATGCCGTTCGAGAACTGGTAATTGTAGCCGGCCTGCGCGCCGCCGATGATGTTGGCCAGCGACAGGTCCGCCGATTCCGTCGCCGCGATGGCATTCGCGCTGCCGTCGAGAGGAGTGGTGGTGCCGGAGATCCCGCCGAAGCCATAGCCCACGTTGGCGCCCAGATAGAGGCCTGTCCAGGGCATGTTGCGCGCGCTCGCGGGCCGGCCGAAGGGCAGCCACGTCACCGGCTCGGAGCCCCCCAGCTTGGCGGTGAGGCTGCCTCGGATCACCCGGCCGGGGGCAGGCATGTCCGTATTGTTGATCGCATCCACATAGTAGGCGTCGAACAGGTTCTGCACGCCCACGTCGAGGGTCAGCGTGTCGTTGATCTTCCACTGGCCGAACAGATCGACCACCGTGTAAGGCGCCCAGTTCTTCGCGACGTTCGAGAAATACGCGGTGTCGGCGACCATGGGCGCGAGTCGCTCGCCCATGTATGTGAGGCGTCCGCCCAGGGTGATGCGGTCGTCCCAGAAGCGCAGGCCAGCCGTGACCGAGGCGGTGAAGCGGGGCGGCACCTGGTTGGCAAGGAAATCGGCTTGGCTTGTGTAGCTGATGCACTCCCCGTCCTGGAAGCAGGCCTCGAAGTCCGTATAATAGTTGAAGCCGAAATCGATGAAGCCGAAGCCGGCATCATATCCGCCGCTAAGCTCGAAACCCTTGAAGCGGACATAGTCGTAATTGAAGAACATCATGGTCTGTAAATTTGTAAATTCTCTCCCGATATAATCGTTTGTGGTATTCTCGAAGTACGAGAGCTTGGTCCGCACCTTGTCGCCATGCAGGAACACGTCGTTCTTCAGGAGGTTGGTGCCGACCTCGTAATTTACCGCATGTTCCGCATCGAGGTTGGGATTGAACCGCTGGTCGCTACGCGTCTGGCTCACCTCGCGCAGGCTCGGCGGACGGATGCCGGTGGAATACTGTCCGTAGATCTGCCAGCCCGGCAAAGGGGTCAGCGTGATGCTCGCCATCGGGCTCACCCCGTCGCCGGAATAGCCGGTGTAGGGCGCGCCGGGATTGTAGAAGCTGTCGCCGCTGAACGCGGTGTCGTAGTTCAGATACTCGGCCCCCGCCTCCACGCTCAGCCAGGACAGGGGATCCCACTTCGCCCTGGCGAACAGGGTGGCGATCCGGCGGTCGCCGTTGGCGGGCAGGGCCCACAGGGAGAACTGCTCGACGTCGAGCGGATCGGACGGGCTGGCGCTCTCGAGGGTGTAGGTGCCGCCGTAGCGCAGCGAGATCGGAGTCCCAGCCGCCGCGAAGCGCGACGTGTTGTCAGCATTGAAGCCGAAATTGCGCGTCTGCTGCTTGATCTCCGCCGATCTCCCGATCAGGGAGAAGACGGTGACCTCGTCCACATTGGAGGCGTAGGCATTGGCCTTGAAGTCGATCAGGTCGTTGTCCTGGGGCTTGAAGTGATAGCGCGCCGTCAGCTGGTTGATCGCCGCCGAGCTGAGGGGAATCTGCCAGGTGGTGGCGTTGCCCACCGAGATCAGGGTGGGGGAAACCTCGCCGAAATCGTTGCCGTAATAGAGGTAGCCGAGCTGCAGCTCGTGTCCGTCCGCCGGTCGCAGCGTCGCCTTCAGGAGGCCGGAGGTGACATCCTCGGAGGTGTTGTAGACCTGCTGGCCGTAGAAATAGTTGGACAGCCGCTGCTGCTCGCCGAGATAATTCTCGGCGGTGAGGTCGCCCTGCGTTCCGGCGAAGTAGTTGCCGCTCTTGCGCCGCACGTAGGCGGCGACGAGATCCACGTTCTGCTCCGTCACCGCCGCGGCGAGGCTCGCATTGCCATTCTCGGCATCGGAATTGCCGAAGTCGGCCGTCTTCTGGCCGATGACGGGCTCGACGCCGTTGGAATTGAGGCCCACGCGCGCCCGTACGCCGTAGTTCTCGCCCGCACGCAGCACATCGGCGATGCCCAGCGTCTCCATGGCGATGGTGCCGCCGATGGCGCCGCCCACCGCGCCCTCCGGCCCCTTGGTGACGGTGATGCCGGAAATGAGGTCGGGGTCCACGAAGGTCCGGCTGGTGACACCTGCATAACCGCGATAGCTCGATGTGGACTGCTGCGATCCGTCGATGGTGGTGGCCACGCGGTTCATGCCCTGCAGGCCGCGGATATTGGGGTCGATGGCGGCGCCGTTGTTGCTGGAGCCGGAGATGACGCCCGGCGTGCCCTGGAAGATGGAGCCCGCGGTGAGACCGGGAAAGCGCTCCAACTCTTCGCTCGAAATGAAGTTGGTGGTGCCCGGCGTCTCGAACGGACGGTTCGCGCCATGGGCGCCGCCGACCTCGATGGTGTCGAGCACAACAGAGCCGTCGGCGCCAACGGCTCCGGCGTCCACCGCGTTCTGCTGACCCACCATGACGGTTCGATCGGCCGTGATCTGGAAGGGAAGCCCGGTTCCTTCGAGCATCAGGGCGAGGGCCTGCCGGGGCGCGTAGCTCCCGGTCACTGCGCGCGAGGTCAGGCCCCGTGTCGTCGAGGATGCGAGCGTGACCTGCAGGCCCGCCTGCCGGCCGAAGGCATTGAGGGCGGAGGCCAGCGGCTGGGCCGGAATATCGAAGCTTTGCACCGCGCCCGCGCCTCCCACGATGGCTTGAGCTGCGGCCGGGCGGGTCTGCGGCGCCAGGGCCCACAGTGCGACGATCGCAGTGGTCGCCAGAAGCCAGGGCGCCGGAACACCCTTGCGGATTGCCGTCTTCAGATCGGTCGCGTGCGAACTCATTTTTCCTCGTCTCGGGTGTCCGCGCACAGCTCACGCATGTGCTTCCGGTCCCAAAGACGATCGGCTCACGATTTTTTTCCACGCGGGCCGCTTTTTGTGCCGGATGCGGATCCGCCTCTCAGAGGCGCGACACGACCCTCAGATAAGGCGAGATCTCGTGGACCTGCCCGCCATATGGCTGCACGAGCGCGCGCAGCGCACGATCGGGATCCCGCAGGTCATAGAGCCCTGTCACCCTTTGAGCCGCGAGAGCGGCATCGGGCACGCTGATCCAGGCACGGTGATAGCGCCGCAAGCGCTCAACCACGGAACCGATCGTCGCGTCATTGACAAAGATCTGGCCGTTCCGCCACGCGGCGATGTCGTCGAGCGCGATGGTCTCCTTCTGCATCGCCCCCGTGCCCCGGTCCACCACCACCGTCTCGCCGGGTGTCAGCGTTGCGCCCGGTTGGCCGCCCGCCTGCCCGGGCGCGACGCGGACCGACCCGTGCGCCAGCTCCACGGCGGTGGTGTCGGCAGAGAGCGCCACGTTGAAGGCGGTGCCGAGCACGGTCACATCCACGCCGCCGGCCGCGACCACGAACGGCCGGGACGCATCGGGCGTGACCTCGAAGAAGGCTTCCCCCGACAGGAGCGTGACATGGCGCCGTTCCCCCGCGAGGGCGGTGGCAATGGCGCTGTGCGCTCCAAGGGTGACGGTGCTGCCATCTGCCAGCGTGACGACGCGGCTTTCCCCGGTCGCGGTCATGTGGTCGGCCTGAAAACGCAGGATCAGCGGGGGGGCCGCGAGAATGAGGACGCACCCCGCTGCAGCCACTGCCGCGGCGGCCGCCACCCGCGCCCGCCAGCTCCGCCGACGCGGGGTGCGCGGGACGACCCGGGCCCGCCGACCGGCGGGGACCGGGCCCGCGCGCGGGCGCCAAAAATCTTCATGCTCCGGCGGGACCTCACCCAGGACATGCCATGTCCGGCGCGCATTCTCCCAGGCGCGGGCATGGGCGGGAGAGACGGCGCGCCAGGCCTCGAACGCCCAGGCAATCTCCGGGTCCTGCGGCGCATCCTTGAGGCGCAGAAGCCAGTCGATGGCCTCCTCCAGAAGCGGGTCCGCTCTCTCGTCCTCGGTCAAGCTCGTTCCTGCCATGCCATCTCGGTGCCCCCGCCAAAGGCGCCGACTGCCGCCTTTTACACTCTTCGCTCTCAAAGACGATTGGGGCGAAGATTTTTTCCGCGCCGTGGATCAGTCCCCCTCGTCGAGCCGGGCGGCGATCCTAAGCATGGCGGAGCGCACATATCTGTGCGCTGTGGTGACGGAAATCCCCAGGTGCCCGGCCACCTCATCGAGGGTGAAGCCGCCGAACCGGTGCATCTCCACTGCGACGCGCGCTTCGAGCGGAAGGGCCGCGAGCACATCCGACACGGCACGCACCTGATCACAGAACAGCAAATGTTGCTCCGGCGTCTCGATAGCGCGCGGCTCGGCCCAGAACGGCAGACCACGGCCCGCCTCACGCGTCTCAATCTTGCGCCGCTTCAGGACATCGAAAGCCAGATTGCGGACGATCCGGTAGAGGAAGGCAAGGGCCTGCTCCGACGTCCCCGCCTGGAGGGGGGCTGGCAGGTACCGCAGATAGGCGTCCTGAACGGTATCCTCGGCAGCCTCGCGTGAGCCGAGAATGGAGGTCGCGTAGTCGATCAGCGCAGAGCGATGCGTAAGATAGACCCCGTGCCGTGCATCCCCTTCCTTCATGCGAGGCTCTTCCCTGTGCGGAAAATAGGCACGAGCGCCCGGCTCATCCTTCCACCACCCCCGATCCGCTCCGTCACTGACGAAGACGCGACACTATCGACGATCAATAGCGTCCGATTTTTTTGTTGCAATATTAAATATTTAGATTTGTTCTAGATCCATTTAATACACAATCGATGTCGCACGACTATCTTCAGCAGACTCCTATTGATTGAGGAGCTTGGATCTCGCTTTTGAATTTTCTTAAGCTGCGAATCTCGGAGCAGGGGTCCAGACTCATAACCAGCAGCTGACGGTCGCAGCGATGCAGACAGCAACGAAGACGTTGACGGCGAGCCGATCGTAGCGGGTCGCGACAAGACGGAAGTCCTTCAGCCGGCAGGACATGCGCTCGATAGCGTTGCGGTGCGGAGAGGATTCGATAAAATCGAATAGTATTATGATTTTTCATGCTATTTTTAAATGCCAAACGCCTAGATGCCAACAAAAATGCCAACAGACCCGATCGCTGCCCCTGGATGGCGCTATCCCGAGATTTGCGGGGCTCAGATGGAAAAGAGCGGGACACGGCCGCTCAGGCCGCCTCCCATACCCGGTTCAAGATCTGAGCGGCGAGCGCGGCCTTGTCCTGCGGCAGGAACCGGCTGCAGTGGTTCACGACCGTCTCCGTCTGGCCCGAATTGCGTTGCTTGCCCGGTCCTACAGCCGCTGGCCTTCATGGCGTGCATGGCCAGCAAAGCGCTCATTGGGCGGTCAATGCGCAGCGGGCCTCTGAGGCCCGTTATGCCGATATTGATGCCTCAGCGCTGCAGCTAGAGAACCGTTCGCGCACGGTGGCTGCCAGACTGCGATTCAAACAGAGGCCGGCCGATCCTCGCTCGTACGAAGGCTGACGCCGTCCGGGCCGATGGAGACGCGCGGCACACCTCTCTGCCCAACGTCTGTGCACATCAAAATCCTGCCAATCATTGGAGCCGAGTGCGTCGCGCGCGGTTCGACCTGGCAGAATCGGATGCAGATGGCGAATTTTTGGATACATGTGAGATTTTTTTGGACTCGATATGCCCCCCGCTCTGCTGTTCTATCTGTCGTGAGGAGCCATCGTGGCACTGTTGGAGACTGTTCCCGGCTTTGGCTAGCTGCCGCGGGATCCGAATCCTCAGAACGATTTCAGCGTTTGGTCCGCTGGGACAGCCGTACGGCTCCGTCAACAATGCCTGCAACTGCGCCGTCCCGGACGTTGCGAAGTACGGAGATCTATCGATGACAAGGGCCAGAGGGGGAAGGTCAGGATGGAACCGGCGCTCGCACGTCGGACACTGGCTGGCCGCGAGGGCGGTGGACGCGTGCCGGCTTGTTCTGGGGGCTGCGCTGGTATCCGTCCCGCTGGCGACCGCATCGGCCCAGGCACCGATCAAGATCGGTGACATCAACAGCTACAGCAACATGGCGCTGTTCACCGATCCCTATCGCCGGGGCGCCGAGCTCGCCGTCGAGCAGATCAACGCGGCCGGCGGCATCAACGGCCGTCCGCTTCAGGTGATCTTCCGCGATGACGCAGCCAAGGCCGGCGATGCCATTCGCCAGGCCGAGGAGCTGACCGCCTCCGAGCAGGTGGTCGCGCTGGCCGGCGGCTTCACCTCCTCGGTGTGCCTAGCGCTCGCCGATTTCGCCCTGCAGCGCAAGATTCCTTTCGTCTGCGGCATCGCGGTGAGCGACGCCGTCGTCTGGGAGAAGGGCAACCGCTACACCTTCCACACCGCCGCTTCCACCTACATGCAGACCCAGGCGCTGGCCGAGGCGGCCGCCAAGCTGCCCGCCAAGACCTGGGCGACGGTCGCGCCGAACTATGAATACGGCACCTCCTTCGTCGCCCGCTTCAAGGAGCACCTCCTGAAGCTGCGGCCGGACGTGAAGTTCGTCGCCGAGCAATGGCCTGCCCTCGGCAAGCTCGATCCCGGCCCGACGCTGGACGCCCTGCTCGCGGCCCAGCCGGATGCCATTTTCAACGCGGAGTTCGGCACCGACCTGATCCGCCTCGTGCGCGAGGTGAACACTCGCGATGCCTTCAAGGGCAAGTACGTGGTGAGCGCCCTCACAGGCCAGCCGGAATATCTCGACACGCTGAAGGCAGAAACGCCTGAAGGCTGGATCGTTACCGGCTACCCCTGGCAGACGTTGGACACGCCCGAGCACAAGGCCTTCCGCGAGGCCTATCAGAAGAAGTTCAACGACTACCCGCGCTGGGGCGCCATGTTCGGCTACATCGGCTACAAGGCACTCGCCGCGGCCATTGCCAAGGCTGGCGGCACCGACCCCGAGAAGATTGTGGATGCGCTCGGCGGTCTCAGCCTGCCGACGCCGGTTGGCGAGGTGACATTCCGTGCCGCCGACAATCAGGCGACCCTGACCGTCTTCACCGGTAAGCTCACGAAGAAGGGCGACAAGGGCGAGATGGTGGATTGGATCGCCGTCGACGGCGCCAAGCTCCTCCCGCCGCCCGCCGAGATCGCCAAGCTGCGCCCCGCGAAGTGAGCGCGGACCAAAAAGGCGCCGGCATCGCCCGGCGCGGCTGACGCTGCCGGCAGCGCGACGAGAAGGTCGCGCCGCCGGGATCTTCCTCGCAGGAAAAGCCCTCATGCATCTCGACGCGCAGACGTTCGTCTCGCTGCTGCTGAACGGCCTCGCCACCGGCTCGATGCTCTTCATCGTGGCCTGCGGCCTGTCGCTCATCTTCGGCGTCACGCAGATCGTCAATTTCGCCCACGGCTCGTTCTACATGCTGGGGGCCTATATCGCCTATTCGCTGGTCTCCGTCATGATGTCGGTCCCCGGTGGCTTCTGGGCCGGCGTGCTGGTCGCCGCGGTGGTGGTCGGCATCGTGGGCGGGCTGGTGGAAATGACGGTGCTTCGTCGCCTCTACAAGGCTCCGGAGCTGCTTCAGCTCCTCGCCACCTTTGGCGTCGTCCTCGTGGTGCAGGATGTCACCCGCTATGTGTGGGGCAGTGAGGACCTCATCGGCCCGCGCGTGCCGGGCCTCGCCGGCTCGCTCGATTTCTTCGGCATCCGCTTTCCCTCCTACAACATCTTCCTGATGCTACTTGGCCCGGCGATCCTCGGGCTCCTGTGGCTGGTCTTCCACCGCACGCGCTGGGGCACCCTGGTGCGGGCCGCCACCGAGGACCGAGAGATGGTCGGTGTGTTGGGGGTGAACCAGCGCTGGCTGTTCACCTCCGTCTTCATCCTTGGCAGCGCGCTCGCGGGGCTCGGCGGAGCCGTTCAGTTGCCGCGGGATTCCGCCAATCTCGGCATGGATTTCAATCTGCTCACCGAAGCTTTCGTGGTGGTGGTGATCGGCGGCCTCGGGAGTATCTCGGGCGCCTTCGTCGCGGCCCTGCTTATTGGCGTCATCCAGTCGTTCGGCACCCTGCTAATGCCCTCCATGACGCTGGTGACGATCTTCATCTTCATGACCATCGTGCTGGTGTTCCGTCCCTACGGTCTCGCCGGCAAGAAGCAGGTGCAGGTACGCGAGCCGCCACGCGTCGACGAGGGACTGATGGTCCAGGGCGGCCGCGAGCAATGGGTTCTGTGGGGTCTCGCCGCGGCCTTCGTCGTCGCCTCGCCGCTGCTCCTGAACGGCTACGGCATCACCCTGCTGATCGAGACACTGATCTTCATTCTGTTTGCCTCCAGCCTCCATTTCCTGGTCGGCCCGGCAGGCATTCTCAGCTTCGGCCATGCGGCCTATTTCGGCATCGGCGCCTATTTCGCTGCGCTTGGGGTCAAATATTTCGGGTTGCCCTTCCTTCCAGCGCTCATCGGCGCGCCCATCGTCGCCGGTCTTGGCGCGGCGCTGTTCGGCTGGCTGTGCGTGCGCCTTTCTGGCACCTATCGCGCCATGCTCACGCTGGCCCTGGCCCAGATCGTTTGGTCGGTGGCGTGGCAGTGGATCAGCGTCACGGGCGGCGACAACGGCATCCTGAAGGTGTGGCCGGATGCCTGGGCCCACAACCACGTGGTCTATCTCTATGTCACCCTGGCCGTGGTGGGGATGAGTCTTATCGTCCTGCGCCGCATCGTGTTCGCGCCCTTCGGCTACGCGCTCCGGGCAGCGCGGGATTCATCGGCCCGGGCGGTTGCCATCGGCATCGAAGTGCGCCGCGTCCAGTGGGCCGGCTTCGTGCTGGCGGGGGCGCTGGCGGGCCTTGGCGGCGCACTCTACGCCTTCGCCAAGGGGAGCGTCTTTCCGGACGTCGCCTCGATCGCTTTCTCGGTCGACGGTCTGGTGATGCTGCTCCTCGGCGGGCTCGAAAGCCTCGCCGGCCCCATCGTCGGAGCCGCCGGCTATCACTGGCTGCTGGCGGAACTGCAGCGCACTACCGAATACTGGCGGGCGCCGCTCGGCATCGTCATCGTCCTTGCCATCATCTTCTTCCCGCGCGGCATCGTCGGAATGATCGAGAAGCTCGTCCCGCACCTGTTCCGCCGCGTCGGCCTCGTCCGCCGCGCGAGCGTCGGAGACCCATCATGATCATGGACGGCGAGCTGCTCGTCACCGGCATCCGTAAAGCCTATGGCGGCGTGAAGGCGGTGGACGACGTGTCCTTCTCCGTCGCTCCGGGCGAGATGGTAGCCATCATCGGACCAAACGGGGCGGGCAAATCCACCTGCTTCAACATGCTGGGCGGACAGATCCGGCCGGACGCCGGCGAGGTGCGCTTCGGCGGCAAGCTGGTCAACGGGCTCGATCCGGCTGCCGTCTGGCGGCTAGGCATCGGGCGGACATTCCAGATCACCGCCACCTTCGCCAGCATGAGCGTGCGGGAGAATGTGCAGATGGTGCTGCTGTCGCACCACCGACGCCTCGCCGGCTGGTGGCGTCCGACCTCCGCGCATTTCCGCGACGAGGCCGAAGAACTGCTCGACGTCACCGGCCTGCGTTCGCAGGCCGACCGGCCCTGCGCGGTGCTCTCCTACGGCGACCTCAAGCGCCTGGAGCTGGCCATGGCGCTCGGCAGCAGGCCGAGGCTTCTCCTGATGGACGAGCCGACCGCCGGCATGGCGCCGACCGAGCGCATCGGCATGATGCGCCTCGTGCGCGACCTCGTTGAGGGGAAGGGCATCTCGATCCTGTTCACCGAGCACGACATGGATGTGGTCTTCGGCCATGCCGACCGGGTGATCGTGCTGAACCGCGGACGGGTCATCGCCACCGGAGCCCCCGCCGCCATCCGCAACGAGAAGCACGTGCAAGACGTCTATCTGGGCGGCGGCACCATGTATGGAGCGCACTGATGCTGCGGGTATCGAACATCAACAGCTTCTATGGCGCGGCCCATATCCTCCACGACCTCTCCATCACCATGGGGGCCGGGGAGACGGTAGCGCTGCTCGGCCGCAATGGCGCGGGCAAGTCGACGCTGATGAAGTCCATCATCGGCATCGTGACGCCGCGCAGCGGGGCGGTGAGCTTCAAGGGGGAGGAGATCGCCGGCCTCGAACCCTTTGCGGTGGCGCGCCGGGGCATCGGCTTCGTGCCGGAGGACCGCCGTATCTTCGTCAGTCTCTCGGTGGCGGAGAACCTGGAGGTCGGCCGCCGCTCCGCGCGGAGCAGTCAGGCGGGCTGGACGCCGGAGCGGCTCTACGAGGTCTTTCCCAACCTCGCCGAGATGCGCGGCCGTCAGGCCGGCCACATGAGTGGCGGCGAGCAGCAGATGCTCACCATTGCCCGCACCCTCATGGGCAATCCCGAATTGATCCTGCTCGACGAGCCGTCCGAGGGCCTCGCCCCCAAGATCGTCGAGCAGATGGCGGATGCCATCCTACGCCTCGGCAGGACCGGCATGACGGTTCTGATCTCCGAGCAGAACATGCACTTTGCCGGCCTCGTCTCCGAGCGGGCCTATGTGATCGAGAAGGGACAGATCAAGTTCTCGGGCACCATGCAAGAGCTCATGGGCGACGAGGACATCCGCCGCAACTATCTGGCCCTGTAGGGCCATGTCCGGCGGCGATCGGCTGCCGGATGACCCCCGCTGGCGTGCACGGACTATCGCTCGGCGAACGCCTTCTCTACGACGAAATGTCCGGGGCTCGCGCCAGAGCCTTCTTCAAAGCCCCGAGCCACCAACAGGGTCTTGATGTCCGTCATCATGGCTGGCGAGCCGCAGATCATCACCCGGTCGATCGCCGGATCGACCGGCTTGAGGCCCACGTCGGCGGCCAGCTTCCCGCTCTCCAGCAGGGTGGAGACGCGACCCTCGTTGCGGAACGGCTCGCGGGTCACGGTCGGGTAGTAGACGAGCTTCTCCGCGATTTCCGCGCCGAGGAATTCGTGGGCCGGCAGTTCCTCACAGATGAGCTCCTCATAGGCGAGGTCCGCCACATGGCGGCAGCCGTGGACCAGCACCACCTTGTTGAAGCGCGCGTAGGTCTCCGGATCGCGGATCACCGACAGGAAGGGCGCAAGGCCAGTGCCGGTGCCGAGAAGATAGAGGTTGCGGCCGGGCAGGAGATTGTCGAGCACCAACGTGCCGGTGGCCTTGCGTCCCACGGTGATGGGGTCGCCCACCTTGATGTGCTGGAGACGGGAGGTCAGCGGGCCGTTGGGTACCTTGATGGAGAAGAATTCCAGCGTCTCGCCCCAGCTTGGGCTCACCACGGAATAGGCGCGCAGCAGCGGCCGGCCGTCGACCTTGAGGCCGATCATGGTGAACTCGCCGGTGCGGAAGCGGAACCCGGGATCACGTGTGGTGGCGAAGGAGAAGAGACGGTCGGTCCAGTGGCGGACGCTGAGGACCTGCTCCTCAAAGAAGTTGCTGCTCATGACGGTCTCTAAAGTTTCCGGCCAGGTCAGGGCTGTGCCGGTTCGGGGGATAGGAGGGCAGCTTTGCCTGGCCGGCCCTTCCATTCGTCCGCATCCGCCGGGGGCTCGCGCTTCTCGGTGATGTTGGGCCAGGCTTGAGCGAAGCGGGCGTTGAGGGCGGCCCATTCGCCGATGCCGAGGTCGCTGTCCGGCCGGATCGCCTCGGCGGGGCATTCGGGCTCGCACACGCCGCAGTCGATGCATTCGTCCGGATGGATCACCAGCATGTTCTCGCCGGCATAGAAACAATCGACTGGGCACACGGATACGCAGTCCATGTACTTGCACCGTATGCAGCCCTCGGTGACGACATAGGCCATGCGACCCCCTGATCCGTTGCTCCACCTGCCGGGGCGCCGCGCTCCGATGCGGGATGGAGGACCGTCGTGCCGGCCCTTCCCGTCAAAAGGTTCGGTCGCTGCCACGGCACGCCATCAGTCCTCGCGCTTCGCTCCGCAGCCGTAGCCGCGCGCCAGATCCTGCGCCACGAGACCGGCGCTGCGCGCGCTGGCCGGCCCATAACCGCCGCCACCGGGCGTGCGGACGAGAAGATAGTCGCCGGGCTTCAGGGCCACGTCCTGATCCTTGGACAGGTGCGGCGGCGTGGTTGAAACGCCGTTCTGCACGATCTCGATGCTGTTCGGCAGCCCGCTCTCTCCGCCGAACACGCCGGGCGGGCCGACGCGGCCGTGGTCCATGACGAAGGAGGCGCGGGCCTCACCGCGCCGAAGCTTAACTTTGTAGCGCACGCCGAAGCCGCCGCGATGGGTGCCGCCGCCCGCCGTACCCTCGGCGAGGGCGAACTCCTCGAACAGCACGGGAAAGCGCTGCTCCAGGATCTCCAGGGGCGGGGTCTTGGCGATGCCGATGGTGGAGCAGCCGTTGGAGATTCCATCATGCCCGGCCGAGCCGCCATAGCCCCCTCCGGTGACGACATACATCACGTAGTTCCGGCCCGTTTCTGGATCGAACCCCCCGATGGCGAGATTGCCGCTGGTGCCAGCCGGCGCACCGAAGGCACGCCCCGGCAGGGCCGGGGCGAGCGCCATGAAGACGGCCTCCGCGATGCGCTGGCTCACCTCCGCCGCACAGCCGGACACCGGGGAGGGGTAGCGGGCATCCAGGAACGTGCCCTCGGGCACGGCTATGTCGAGCGGGTCGAACGTACCCGCATTAATCGGCACCTCGGGGAAGAGGTGCTTCATGGCGAGATAGATGGAGGATTTGGTGGTGGCGATGACGCTGTTCATGGGCCCGCGGCAGGGCTTGGAGGAGCCGCCGAGGTCGAAGCTGAGGCCGTTGATTGATTTGGTGATGGCGAGGTTGATCTCGAGCGGCGCGTCCACCACACCATCGGAATCGACGATGGTGGTCGCCGTGTAGACGCCATCGGGAATGGTCTCGATCTTGGCCCGCATCTGCTGCGCGGCGCGGGTACGCAACTGCTTGATGGCGCTGTCCACCACCTCGCGGCCATACCGGTCGAGCAGGGCAGTCAGGCGCGCTTTGCCGATGGCGAGGGCCGCCGCCTGGGCCTTGATGTCGCCGATGCGCTGCTGCGCCACGCGGATGTTGGAGAGGATGATGGAGAGGATCTCCTCGTCCAGCACGCCCTTCTTGAACAGCTTGACCGGCGGCAAGCGCAGGCCCTCTTGCTCCACTTCTGTCGCGTGGGCGGAGAAGCCGCCGGGCACCATGCCGCCGGTGTCCGGCCAATGCCCCGTATTGGCCAGCCACGCGAACAGCTCGCCTTTGTAGAAGAACGGCTCGACGAACTTCACGTCCATCAGGTGGGTGCCGCCCATATAGGGATCGTTGAGGATGAAGATATCGCCTTCATCGATGCTGCGCGCGCGCTCGATCACCGCCCGCGTGGAGAATTGCATGGTTCCGACGAAGACCGGCAGACCCAGCTCGCCCTGGGCGATCAGGTCGCCTGTGCCACGGGCATAAATGCCGTCGGAGCGGTCGAGTCCCTCGGCGATCACCGGGCTGAAGGCGGTGCGCACGAAGGCGAGGTCCATCTCGTTGCAGACCTGCTGCAGCCCGTTCTGGATGACCGAGAGGGTGACAGGGTCGATGACGGTCTCTACGTGCTTCACTGAAGCGCCCTCGCCAGCGAGATAATGATGTTGCCGCACTCGTCCACCCGGCCGCTGTCCTGCGGCTCGATGACGATTGTGGTGTCGAGCTGGGCCAGGATCGCCGGCCCGTCGATGACTGCGCCGATGGGCAGCATCTCGCGCCGGTAAACCGGCGTGTCGAAGAAGCCGCCATCGAACCAGACCCGCCGATGCCCGCCGATGGCCTCCTCTGTCCGCGCCGCCGGCGCCTTGGGCAGGAAGGCGGAGATGGGCAGCGGTGCGCGCTCGCCGATCACGGCCGTCCGCAGGCTGACGAGGACGGGCTCGATTTCCGGCAGATCCACCTGGAAGCGATCGAAATAAGCCTGGCGGAACAGGTCGCGCAGCGCGTCGCGGCCGATGTCTACGGCGGGCAATGCGACACTCAGCACGTGGCTCTGGCCGGCGAACTGCATGTCGGCGCTGTGCAGCACCCGGTAGCGCTCGATGATCCCTTCCTGGGATCCGAGGACGACCCGCGCCTGCGCGATCTGGCCTTCGAGGATTTCCGCGATGCCGCCATCTGCGAGCCGATCCAGCGGGCAATTGATGGTGCGCACCACATCTTGCCGCAGGTCGGCCACGAGGCAGCCGAGGGCATTGGTCAGCCCCGGCCGCGGCGGAACGAGCACTTCGGGGATCGCGAGTTCGCGGGCGAGCGCCGCGGCATGCAGGGGGCCTGCGCCGCCGAAGGCGATCAGGCAGAAGTCGCGGGGATCGAGCCCGCGCGCCAGCGTCACCATTCGCACCGCGCCGGCCATCCGGTCGTTAGCGACGCGCACCACGGCCTCCGCCGCCGCTTCAACCGACAGGCCGAGGGGGCGGGCGATCTGCTCCTCCATCAGGCTTCGGATGGTTTCCAGCGAGACGGTCTCGTTCACGGCCAGCAGACGTTCCTTGTCGAGCCGGCCGAGCAGAAGATTGGCATCGGTGATGGTGATGCGGTTGCCGCCGCGCCCGAAGCAGATCGGCCCGGGATAGGCCCCGGCGCTCTGCGGCCCGACGAGGAGCAGCCCGGCCTCGTTTACCGAGGCGATGGAGCCGCCCCCGGCACCCACCGTGTGCACGTCCACCATGGGGATGTGGAGCGGCATAGCGTATTCGAGCTCGATCTCCGCCGAGACCAACGGCTGCCCGTCGCGGATCAGGGCGACGTCGGTGGACGTGCCGCCCATGTCGTAGGTGACCACGTTCAGCCGGCCGGCCGCGCGCGCAAGATAGGACGCCGCGATGACGCCAGAGGCCGGGCCGGACATCACCGTCTGCACCGGCGTCTGCGCCACCACCTCCGCCGAGGCCGTGCCGCCGTTGCCCTGCATCACCAGCAGGTCGCGCGCGAGCCCCCGCTCGGCGAGGCCTTCGCGGAGGCGGCGTACATAGCGGCTCAGGACGGGCTGGATGGACCCATTGACGGCCGCAGTAACCCCGCGCTCGTACTCGCGCTGCTCGGCGACGATTTCATGGCCCACGGTGACATAGGAGTTCGGCCAGAGGGCGCGCACGATTTCAGCGGCCCGCCGCTCGTGGGCGGGATTGGCGTAGGAATGCAGGAAATGGATGACCACCGCCTCCACGCCTTGTGCCAGCAGCTCCCGCGCAGCGGCCTCCACATCCGTGGCGTCGAGGGGCGTGACCGCCTGGCCCTGGGCGTCCATGCGCTCGGTTACTTCGAGCCGAAGATCGCGCGGGATGATGGGCACGAACGTTCCCGTCAGGCCATAAGGGGTGGGGCGCGTACGCCGGCCGAGCTCCAGGATGTCGCGGAAGCCGCGGGTGGTGATCAGTCCGCAGCGCGCGAGCTTGCGCTCCAGCAGGGCATTGGTCGTGACCGTGGTGCCGTGGATGAAGAGGTCCACCGCGCTTGCGTCCGAACCCACCGCCGCGAGTGCTTCCAGCACGCCGCGCGCCTGATTGTCCGTGGTGGAGGGCACCTTCGCCAGCTTAATGTCGCCCGTCCGCGGATCGAGGGCCATCAGATCCGTGAAGGTACCGCCTACGTCGCAACCGACGATCGCCATGGACATGTTTGGAAACCCTGAAATTGGAGCTTCGACTTTGCTGTGAGTCATCCAGGCGTTGCCGCCGCGCGGGAAGGGCGTTCAGCGGTGCAATCTCGTCGTCGCATCTGCGAGGAGCAAGGATCGCGCCAGCTGTGCGCGTCGCGGACCTACTCCGCCGGTTCCCGCGCGATGGCTGGGGTCGCGTCGGATACGGCGGGTGCTCCGGGCAGCGGCTCCAGCATCACTCGGGTTTCGCCATAGGCCGCCATCTCGCCGAAATTGCTCACGATGTCCTCGGTGAGGACATTGGCTCCGCCCCCTCGCTTCATCCACGTGCCGACCGGCATCACCACCATGCCGCGCCCGACCTTGGGATCGACGCGAACCTCGACTACGAGTTGGCCCACCGGCGAACGGATGACCGCCTCCTGCTTGTCCGTGATGCCGAATTCCTGCGCTGTCTCTAGCCCGATGCGCACGAAGGCTCGCGCGGGGTGCTCGCGCTCCAGCATCTGCGAGAGCAGCCAGGTCTTGGCAAAATTGGTTACCAGCACCAGCGGGAAGCCTTCGAGTTCCCGCGGCTCGTGCTCCAGTCGGCCGATGAACTCGAATTTGCCCGAAGATGTCGGGAAGACGTGGTCAGCGAAAGGCACCTGCGGCGCAATGGGGCAAGGGACGGGGTGCTCCATCACCTCGTCCACGCTGACGCCGCGGGCCTCCAGTGGGGCAAGGATGCGCCGCAGCCATTCGCGCGGTGTCCCCGCCATGCCCGCGCCGATGCCGAGCCGGTCGGCAAGCTGCTGGTAGATCCACAGGTCAGAGCGCGCCTCGCCCACCGGCGGGATGGCTGCGTTGACCCCACCGATGATGTTGTGACCCCACGACACCAGCACGTCCTCTTCCTCGAGGAAGGTGGTGGTGGGCAGGAAGACGTCGGCATAGTCAGTCGTGTCGGTCAGGAAGGCGTCCACGACAACGGTGAATTCGAGCGTGTCGAAGGCCCTGGCGACCAGGTTCGAGTTGGGTGACTGGTTCACTGGATTGCCGCCATTGACGAACATCATCCGCACCGGCGGATCGCAGGCGTCCAGGAGCGCCCGACCGAGCATCGGCTCGGACAGCGCGCGGTGGTGCGTGGCGAGGCCGAAGCCGTCCACCGCCTTGTCGAAGTGGCGCTGCTGCACGAAGCCGTGGGTCGCGCCGCCGCCCGGCACGCCCACATATCCGCAGATGGCGGCGAGCGCGTCGACGCAACGGAAGATCTCCGCGCTGTGCTGGTACTTGTTGAGTCCCCAGCCGAGCAGGATCGATGCCGGCTTCGCCGTGGCGTACTGGACGGCGAGATCGCGCACGGTCGGCTCGTCGAGCCCGCAGGCGGCGCACAGCTCCGGTAGGCTGCGGCTGCGGATAAGCGCGACAAAGGCCTCGAAGCCGTGGGTGTGGCGGGCGAGAAATTCCCGGTCTTCCAGCCCCTCGTCAAGGATCGCACGCGCCATCGCCATGGCGAGCTCGGCGTCGCGGGCCACCACCGGCTGGACGTGGCCATCGCAGAAGCTCGCCGACTCGCTGCGCACCGGATCAACCAGCACAACCTTGCCTCCGGCCGCGCGGACCTCCTTGAGGATCGGCACCACATGGAGGTTCGTAGCCATCGGATTGCGGCCCCACAGCAGGACGAGCCGGCTGTTGAGGAGGTCGGATGGGTCATGCCCCGTACGCAGGCCGAAATCCATCGCCTGGCCGGCGCGGGCCGCGCCACTGCATAGCGAGCCGCGCGTTGTGGTGGCGCCGCCGAGGAGATTCCAGAACCGCCTGTTCAGAAGCTTGGTGGAGCCCCACGACCCGGTGCGCTGATAGTGCAGGATGCAGAGCGGACCGCTCTCCTTGATGAATCCCGAGATGCGCTCCGCCACGAGATCGAGAGCTTCGTCCCAGGTGATGCGCACCCAGGGGCTTCCGCGCCCATCCTTGCGCCGAAGCGGATGGAGCTGGCGTTCGGGGCTGTAGACGCGTGACGGATATCGGTAGGTCTTGCCGCAAAGATAGCCGCGCGTGAACGCGTGATCGGCATAGCCGTCCAGTTTGACGACCTTGCCGTCCTCCACATGGGCAACGACGCCGCAGCCATCTGGGCAATCCAGGGTGCACGACGTGTACACGAGCTTCTTCACGGGCCTCTCCGCTGGGGCACGAATGCGGGCCCAGGCCGTTTGGACCGGGCTCCTCCCATATAGAATGACCCAATTCTTGTATCCAGAAATTTATTTAAAGAATCCAAAAAAAGAGCAGTCTGCATCCTTTATTGGCAGTCGTGGCGGCAGGAAGCGGCAGCTTAAGGACAGCGGGTCCGAATGCCTGCGCGCTTCGCGTAGGGTCGGAACGTCATTTTTCAGCGACCTTGATCTGGCGGCACGAAATTCGCTAAGAGCGCGGGCGCGGCCTGTGCGGATCCCGCCGTTGGGTGTTGCGTCCGCAGGACCGGGGAAGGGGTGCAACATGTCGACCGCCGGCTCGGCAAAGCTGATCGACGAGATTGTCGAGAGAATTCGCGCCAAGATCATCTCCGGCGAGTTTGCGCCTGGCGACCGTCTCAAGCAGGAAGTGCTCGCCGAGGAGTTCTCCGTCAGCCGCACGCCGATCCGCGAGGCGTTGTCCCGGCTCGAGGCTCAGGGCATCATCGTGCAGGAGCAGCGCCGCAGCGCTGTGGTCTCCAAGCCCTCCTCCCGCGACATCGGCGAGATGTACCAGATCCGTGCCGAGCTCGAAGGTCTCGCGGCGCAACTTGCGGCGCGCTGGATCACCGACGACGAACTCGGCGAGCTACGCAGAGCGCACGACAAGTTCGTCAGCGCGGTGACCGCGCTCGGCGACGGCAGGCGGGCCAAGACCGGCGTCGACCGGGACCTGCGCGAGCAACTCGCGGCTTCCTGGATCGAGACCAATGCGGAGTTCCACTCCACCATAGCGCGCGCATCCAAGAATCGGAACCTGGAACGGATGCTTCGTGAGATCCGCTCCGGCTACACCCGCGGAATCATGTCGAGTTCGGCTGGCGGGATGGACCGCTTTCGGATGGAAGCGAACATCCGCCACCACGAGGCCATCCTCTCTGCCATGGAACGGCGAGACCCAATCCGCTCTCGCAAGATGATGGTCGAGCACATCCTCGAGTCTGGCCAGTTCATCGCCGCCTGGTTCGAAAGCTCTTGATACCGGTGCGGGCGTGTCGGCTCGCCGGGGCGGATAGCGCGCGATTGTCCCGCTTCCCCGCGCCGGAGGCGCTCTCAATACAGTGCGGCGCGATAGGCGAAGGTTTTCGTTGAATGTCGAGCGGAGTTCGTGCCTGACCGGCGTTGCCTTTGTCGAGGGCCCATCTACGCTCGCGAAGCTCTCCCTCTGCATTTTGCTCTGAAGAGCATGCCGTCGGCCCGAATGAGCGCGTTTACCTGTGACGTGCCTTGAGCAGCGCAACAGCCGTCAGGGCGAACATGAGCCCGATCAGCTGCAGATCCTGCATCAGCGGGTTCGGCGACACGTCAGGATGCACGATCCCAATCACAGCTGCTTCCTCAGCCTCACCCCCGGCCCCTCGCCGTTCTCTGCCACGAAGATCACGCCGGCGGCTTCCAGGGCGGCGCGCATCTTTTCCACGCTGCTCATTCTCGCATCTTGACCCGCCTCGAAGCGATTGGATCATTCTCCGCACGCGTCGTGGCAATAGCGTATCGGAAGACACCTCCGATCGTCGCGCGCAGGCGCTTTGCTGTCTCGTGGCTTCCTCGTTCATCGACCGCCTTGAGGACCCTCAGCACCTCTGCCGCGGTGATGTCGGCGATGGGTCGCTGTCCGAGGTCGGGACGCGCGATGCTAAGCAACCATGTCACCTTGGCGATCGTCCGGACCGCTTTGCGCTCGCGCCCCATCTTGTCGATGAGCTCGTCGGCGATGACGCCGAAGGTGTTTGCCGTTGCGACCTTCCGGGCGGCTCGATCGACCTTGGCCTTCTCGCTCGGGTCGACACCCGCCGCCAAGGTGGCCTTGGCCGCATCGCGCGCCTTTCGAGCGTCCGCCAGACCCACGGCGGGATAGGCACCTAGGGCCAGCTGCTTTTGCTTGCCATCGAACCGGTAAGCGAGCCGCCAGAGCTTCCCGCCCGTCGGCGTGACCAACAGCTGAAGGCCGCCGCCATCCGACAGTTTCACAGGCTTTGACTGGGGCTTTGCAGCACGGACAGCAACGTCCGACAGAGGCATCGTGTTGGCATGATTGTTGGCACTCGCCGACGCCAACAAATTTGAGCGATGCCAACAGACGGCTATCGACGCCCTGCGACGCTTAGGGCGGATCACTGATTGATTTTGTTTTATTTTTCGACGTCTATCGACGCCAGCAGATGAGCAAATGGTGCCGCGGAGAGGATTCGAACCTCCGACCCACGCATTACGAATGCGTTGCTCTACCAGCTGAGCTACCGCGGCACGGGGTCACTCTTTACGGGGAGGGGCGGCGCATTTCAAGGGGCGCTTGCCCCCCGGCGGCTCGGCCTGTGCATGACGAACGGGCCGAGAGCCGGCATGACGGGTCCCGCCCCAGGCCTCCACGTGCGGTGGCGGCGTGCCGGGCGACGGTGCCGGACCCGTTCGGGCCGCCCGCCGCGGCGGCCGGAGCGCGATGCCCCCGGCGCGCCTGATCGTTCTTGAATTCCTGGGCCGTCGCCGACCGCCGAGCCGGCCTGGGCGGCGTATCCGGCCCCAGGGCACTTTCCCGTTTCACGGAATCGGCGAAGCGCCCCTGTGTCTTTGCGTGATCGCGTTTTCTTCACGCGAACCGGTGTCCACTTCGCTCGAAAACGCCCTGGTTTGCGTGATCACGTTTTCTTCACGCGAACCGGTGTCCACTTCGCTCGAAAACGCCCTAATAGGTGAGAACCGCGGGCAGTTCCTTCGCCTGGGCCACCCACTTTTCCACCATGCTCAGGGTGGGAAGCGCGCGCACCAGCTTCTTCTTCTCGTTCACCTCGGTCATCGCCTTGAGCAGGTTTCCCGGAACGCGGGTCTTCAGCTCCTTGACGGTGTCGACGCCGGCGGCCTCCAGCAGCTCGGAATATTCCTCGCCGATTCCCTTGATGCGCATCAGGTCGGCCATGTTGGCCCATTTCAGGATGCGGGCCTCCTCGAGGCCGGTCGCTGCGGCAAGCTCCTTGCGCCCCTTCGGCGACTTCGCCGCCTCCAGCAGCGCGTCGGTCGTGTTGAGCCCGTGCGCCTTCAGCTTCTCGGCGTAGACCGGGCCGATCCCCTCGATGTCGATGATGGGATAGGACATGGCTCTCCCCCCTCTTGTCGGGCCGGCTCGCAGCCGGTCGCGAACATCACGACACAACCACCCGCCATGTCAAACCGGGCGACGGCGCGGCGCTCACACCACCTGCCGGAGCCCGGGGATGGCGCGCACGAGCGCGTCCACCGGCTCGGGCCCGACGGTGTCGCGCGCGTAATCCACCGTCTCGCGCACGGTCTGCTGCACCTGCGGCATGGTGAGGCCCAGGGCCATCATCCGGTCGGCGACGCCCATCAGCCGCGCCATGCCGCCGAAATGGCGCTCGGACGGGGTGGTGGCCTTCGCCTCCGGCACCTCGGCGGCAAGGCCCTGCGCCCAGGGATGCGCCGCGAACAGCGGTGCCATGGCCTCGGGCGGCGCTTCCCGCGCCAGGAACTGGATGACGATGGCGACGAGCTCCCGCGCGGTCCGCTGGTCCACGCCGAGCCGCTCGCCCAGCCGTGCGATCAGTTCGTCCATCTCGCCCCTCTCAACGTCGCTCACCCTCGGCCGCGAGGACCTATCCCCCAGGCGAGGCCCCTCCCCGAGGACGGTGTCCCAGGGCCTCCCCCACGGGACGGAGCCCGGGGCGAGGGGCGGAACATTGCCGGTGGCGGCGCCCATAGGCAAGGGGCAGCCCCACGGGCGCCGCAGGCTGGGGATGGAGGCGCCGCCCTCGCGCCGGCCGGCGCAATTTGCTTGCCCCCTCGCCCGGAAGGCTGCGAAAACTCCGCCTCGACGACTTCGAACGCGCCCGCCGATTCGCGCCGGGCCGCTGCGAGGATGCTGCCATGGCCCGCCCCCCTTCGACGCGATCCTCCCCCACCGGCCCCGCCGCCGGAAGCGGCCCGTGGGGCGCGCCGAAAACCGCTCCTGCCTCCGCCGCCCCGACCGGCGCCGCGGACAATCCCGACACCGAAGGGCGAATCCTGGTGGGGCGCTGCGAGCTCGGAAAGCGCGAGGCGGCCGCGGCCGGCACCGGCACGCGGGACGCCTACCTGTCGCTGCGCCTCGCCAACCGCCACGGCCTCGTCACCGGCGCCACCGGCACCGGCAAGACGGTCACGCTGCAGGTGCTGGCAGAGGGCTTCTCGCGCGCCGGCGTCCCGGTCTTCGCCGCCGACATCAAGGGCGACCTTTCCGGCATCGCCGCGCAGGGCGAGCCGAAGGACTTCCTCGTCGCGCGGGCGAAGGAGGTGGGCATCACCTACGCGCCCGACAGCTTCCCGGTGATCTTCTGGGACCTGTTCGGCGAGCAGGGCCATCCGGTGCGCGCCACCGTCACCGAGCTCGGCCCGCTGCTGCTGGCCCGGCTCATGGGGCTCAACGACACGCAGGAAGGCGTGCTCAACATCGTCTTCCGCCTCGCCGACGAGCAGAAGCTGCCGCTGCTCGACCTCAAGGACCTCCGGGCGCTGCTGACCTTCGTGGCGGAGAATGCCGCCACCCTCACCACCAAGTATGGCAACGTCTCCAGCCAGACGGTGGGCGCCATCCAGAGGCAGCTGCTGGTGCTGGAAAACCAGGGCGCCGACAAGTTTTTCGGCGAGCCGGCGCTGCAGATCGCCGACCTGATGCGCGTGGATCGCTCCGGCTACGGCACCATCTCCATCCTCGCCGCCGACAAGCTCATGGGGTCGCCGCGCCTCTATGGCTGCTTCCTGCTATGGCTTTTGTCCGAGCTGTTCGAGGAACTGCCGGAGGTCGGCGATCCGGACAAGCCGAGGCTGGTGTTCTTCTTCGACGAGGCCCACCTCCTGTTCGACGAAGCGCCCAAGGCGCTGCTCGACAAGGTGGAGCAGGTGGTGCGCCTGGTCCGCTCCAAGGGCGTGGGGGTCTATTTCGTCACCCAGAACCCCCTCGACGTGCCGGAAAGCGTGCTGGCCCAGCTCGGCAACCGGGTGCAGCACGCCCTGCGCGCCTTCACCCCGCGCGACCAGAAGGCGGTGCGGGCGGCGGCGGAGACCTTCCGTCCCAATCCCGATCTCGACACGGCCCAGGTCATCATGGAGCTGGGCAAGGGCGAGGCGCTGGTCTCCATGCTGGAGGGCGCCGGCGTTCCGACCATGGTGGAGCGCACGCTGATCCGCCCGCCTTCGGCCCGCGTCGGCCCCCTGAGCCCGGCGGAGCGCGCGGCGGTGATGGCGCAGAGCCCGGTAGCGCACCTCTACGACACACCGGTGGACCGCGAATCGGCCTTCGAGATGCTGCAGAAGCGAATCGAGGAAAAGGCCGCGCCGCAGGAGGCCTCCACCTCCTCCGGCGGCGGCGGCTTCCTGGGGGACGTGCTCGACGGCGTCTTCGGCACCGGAGGCGCGGATCCGGCCACCGGCAAGGGCCGCGCCGGCGGCCCCCGGCCGGCCAGCCGCATGTCCACCACGGAAGTGGTGGTGCGCCAGGTGGCGCGCACTGCGGCGACTGAATTCACCAAGGTCATCCTGCGCGGCATCCTGGGCAGCGTGCGCCGCTGAGACCCCCTCCACGCGGGTCGTGACGGACTTCCGCTGCGGCATAGACCAAATGGCTGGCCAGCTTCCTGTTGCTTCGGAGCGGCCGGGGCGGTACTTTTGCTGCCGCCGACCAGGATTGCGGGGTCCTTCGGCAGAGATGCTCAACGCGCGCGACCGGCAGTGTTCAACCTTTGGGTGGATGGTCCGGTGGGCGTGCCACGAACTGGAGCGCCTCATGAAGGTGTTGCCGACTGCCCGCATTCTTCTCGTCGATTCCCAAATGGAGCGTCGCCAGGCGACGCGACTTGCCCTTGCCGCCCTCGGCGTGGGCGCCGTGAGCGAAGCGGCCTCCGTTGATGAAGTCGCCGACCCCGCCGTCCACGGCCTGGCCGATGTCCTCGTGGTCCAGGTGGATGACCCGCAGGACGCTCCGGCCAATCCCTTTCGATTCGGCGCCGGCATCCCCGCCGTGCTGATCGCGGAGGTGCCGGCCCAGCTGCTGGTGCGCGCCGCCGGCCGCGCCGGCTATGACGCCGCTCTCGGCGCGCCGCTGGCGCCCCGCCTGCTCTATCGCCGCATCGGTTCCGTGCTGCAGCGCGCGCGGCGCCTCGCCCGCCCGGCTTCCGCCGCGACCGTGCAGCCGGCCGATCTCGCCACGGCGGACTGAGACGGCGGGCTCACGCCCGCCCCCCCCCCGGCCGGCGCCCCTTTCCCCGCCGGGACACGCGCCGGCATCGCCGGAACGGGCTATCCCCTGCCGGCATAAGCCCTGCCGGCATGCGTCGTGTCGCGCCTTGCCAGATCCGACGCGGGCGGCGAGCATCCACGCCGACGGTGGGTGCTCACCGGAACGGGCCGGGGCGCCGATGATCCTACCGGGATCATTGGCTCCGGCGCCCGGTTGCCGCGCCCGCGCCACGGAGGCCCCATGCCGGATCTGAATGAAACCTCGGACCTGAACCGGACACCGGAACTGGACAAGACGTTGCTGGCGGTGGATCAGGGGCTCGACCCGGCCCTCGACCGGCTGTTCAGCTTCCTGAAGATCCCCTCCATCTCCACCGATCCCGCCCACAGGGATGCCTGTCGCGCGGCGGCGGAATGGGTGGCGGGCGAACTGGCGGGACTGGGCTTCGCCGCCACCGTCCACGCCACGCCCGGCCACCCGGTGGTGGTTGCCCGCACCGACACCGGCGCACCGCGCCGCGTGCTGTTCTACGGCCATTACGACGTGCAGCCGGTGGACCCGCTGGAGCTGTGGGAGACGCCGCCGTTCGAGCCGCGCCTTGGCGCAACGCCGGATGGCCGGCGCACCATCGTCGCCCGCGGGGCCTGCGACGACAAAGGCCAGGTGCTCACCTTCCTGGAGGCCCTGCGCGCCTTCCGCGCATCGCGGGGCACGGTGCCCGTCGACGTGACCGTACTGCTGGAAGGAGAGGAGGAGTGCGGCTCGCCGAACCTGCCGGCCTTCCTCGCCGCCCATGCCGGAGAGCTCGGCGCCGATATCGCCCTCGTCTGCGACACCGGCATGTGGGACCCCGGGACCCCCTCCATCACCACCTCCCTGCGCGGCATCCTGCACGCGGAACTCTCCATCGAGGGCGCGGACCGGGACCTGCATTCGGGCCTGTTCGGCGGGGCGGCGCGCAACCCCATCCATGTGCTCTCGGCCATCATCGGCGCGGCGCACGATGCCTCGGGCCGCGTCACCCTGCCCGGCTTCTACGACGACGTGCGCGAACTGCCCGCCCAGGTGCGCGCCCGCTGGGCAAGCCTCGGCCTCACCGCCGACGCCTTCCTGAAGCCGGTGGGGCTCTCCATCTCCGCCGGCGAGGCCGACCGGCTGGTGATCGAGCAGATCCAGTCGCGCCCCACCTTCGAGGTGAACGGCATGTTCGGCGGCTATACCGGCGCCGGCACCAAGACCATCATTCCGGCGCGGGCCACGGCGAAGATCTCCTTCCGGCTGGTGGCCGACCAGGACCCGGCGAAGATCCGCGCCGGCTTCGAGGCGTTCGTGGCGCCGCGCGTGCCGGCGGACTGCCGGGCGGTGTTCTCCTGGGGCGAGGGTGCCCGCGCCTTCCTGGTGCCGCCGGACAGCCCGGACCTCACCCGCGCGGCACGGGCGCTGGAGCAGGAATGGGGCGTGGCGCCGGTCACCATCGGCTCCGGCGGCTCCATCCCGGTGGTGGGCCAGTTCAAGGACCGGCTGGGCATGGACACGCTGCTCATCGGCTTCGCCCTCGACGACGACCGGGTCCACTCCCCCAACGAGAAGTACGACCTCACCTCCTTCCACAAGGGGACCCGCAGCTGGGTGCGCATCCTCGACGCCCTGGCGTGAACCGCGGCACATGACGTTGCGCGCCGGCTTTCGTGCGGCGCGCAATCGTGTCAGAAGGCGGCGCACAGCGCGCGGATGCCCCCATGGAACGCCCGGTGAACAAGATCGACAGTGAGGGCCTGCTCTCGGCCTGGCAGTTCGACGGCAAGGGCGGCGCCACCCGGCTGCCGCCGGGGGAAGCGCTTTCGGCCCGCCCGCAGGAGGGCGGGTTCGTGTGGTTCCATTTCCGCTACGTGCCGCGCGCGCCCCAGCCCTGGCTGCGGCAGGGCAGCAATCTCGACCCCTCCGTCGTCGAATCCATGGCCGAAGACCAGTGCCGGCCACGCTGCGCCATGTTCGTCGACGGCGCGCTGCTCTCGCTGCGCGGCATCAACCTGCAGCGCAACGCGCTGCCCGAGGAGCTGGTGACGGTGCACCTTTGGGTGGACGCCCAGCGCATCATCTCGGTGCAGCACGATTTCCTCTCCGCCATCGCCGATTTCGAGGATGCGCTGGGGCGCGGCCGCTGCCCGCGCAGCCAGGGGGAATTCGTCGCCGAGCTGTCCATGCGCCTCGTGGAACGGGTGGATGCGGTGGTGAACACGCTGATCGAGGATGCGGACGAGCTCGAGGACGCGGTGCTGGGGACCGAGGCATCCGAGCTCCTGCCCAAGCTCGCGGTGCTGCGCCGCGTCGCCACCAAGCTGCGCCGGCACATCGCCCCGCAGCGCGAGGCGCTCAACCATTTCGCCCTGGAGGACGACCCCTGGATGGGGCCGAAGGACCGGAACCGGCTGCGCGACGCCGCCGACCGGGTGGCGCGCTTCTCCGAGGAGCTCGACAGCGTGCGCGAGCGCGCCGGCATCATCCGCGACCAGATGGTGGACGCCCGCGCCGAGCAGATGAACAAGTCCATGCTCGTGCTCGCCGTGGTGACGGTGGTGTTCGCCCCCATGACACTCATCTCCGGCATGTTCGGCATGAATGTGGGCGGCATTCCCGGGAACACCGATCCCGCGGCCTTCTGGGCCCTCGCTTTGGCCATGGTGCTGCTCGGCTTCGTGCTGCTATGGGCCTTCCGCCGCCTCAAGTGGATCTGACCCACGCACCTGCCGAAAAAGGAAAGGGCCGGCCCTTGCGGGGGCCGGCCCTTTCGACAGGTCATGATGGCGTGGTGTGGGGCCTCACTGCCCGTCGGCGAACACGCTCGGGAACGGGCGTCCGCGCACGTCGTAGACGGTGGCGTAGGTGACGCCGTCGCGCTCGATCTTCACCAATTGCGGCGCCTTCACATCCCGGCAGTAGAACTCGCCGAGCATGAGGTAGAAGTCCGCATTCTTGGTGTCATAGGTGGTTTCATACCGCGGCCCGAGTTCCGCCGCCGCAGCGAAATGCGGGCCGCACACCGCCACCCGCAGCTTGCGGCCCTGGGGCAGGCTCAGCCGGTGCTTGTCCACATACTCGTCGAGCTCGGCAGCCGCCTGCTTGAAGGCGAGCCCCCAGTAATCGAGCATGAACAGCCGGTCGGCGCCGCGCGTGCCGCCCACCAGGTGGTTGTAATAAGTATACTCATACGGGTGGAGCGTGCGGAACTCGTTCACCGGCATGGCGAGGCCGATGACGAAGGTGGCGGCGACCGCGCCCTGGGCGAGGCGCGGGAGGCGCTGCGCCTGCTCCCACAGCCAGGCGGCGGCAAATCCCCCCAGCAGCGCGAGCGGCGGGGTGACGAAGACGAAATGGCGGATGCCGTTATAGACCACCGGCTGGGTCGTCACCGTGAGCAGCACGGGGAAAGCGGCGGCGGTGAAGACCAGCACCAGCCGGGCGCGCCGCGCCGGCGCGTCCTTGCCGAAGAGGGCGGTGAGGATGGCGCCCGCGGCTCCGGCCAGGGCGAGGCCGAGGAACAGCTCCGGCATCTGCACCGAGAACAAGGTGGGCACATAGCTGCGCGGCATGTCCGGCACGAGGATGGGCCGCCCCTCGAACATTTCGCGCCACGGCACCTCCCAGAAATGGGAGTAGTATTTCAGTGCCACCAGGGGGTTGAGCGGCTCGGCCACGCCCCAGGGCCAGACGATGCCGAGGACGAAGTAGGCGAGCGGCAGGCCGAGGGCGAGCAGGCCGGTGAACCACGCGGTCCGCCCCAGAGCCCGCTTCAGGCCCAGGCGCAGCGTCTCCGCGCCGAGCACGAAGACCAGAGCCGCCACGATATAGACGCCGCAGATCAGGCCCAGCACCCGCGTGCCAATGGACAGGCCGAGGAACACCCCGAACAGGGTTACCGTGCGGGGGGAGGGATTGGGGAACTCGTCGAAGGCGCGCACCACGGCGTAGATCAGGCCGGCCACCGCCACCGCGAACGGGGCGTCCTTCGCATTCATGAACATGTGGCCGTAGAAGAGCGGGCACACCATCAGCAGCGCCATGGCGGCAAAGCCGCCCCAGGGGCCGGCGAGGCGACGGCCGGTCCGCCACACGATGAAGAAGCCGGCGAGGCCCACCAGCGCGCCGAGCAGGCGGCGGATGTCGAACACGTCGAAGAACGGCATCGCCTTGGCGAGGCTGGCGGCCAGAAGGTCGAATCCGCCACCGTAATAGTAGAGGTTGACGAAGGAGAAAACCTTACGTTGTGTCAGCCCCGAGGCGAAGTAGTTGTACAGCAGGTCGCCATACTGGGAATGGGTGAAGTCATCCCATCCCAAGCCGTAATCGGCAAAAGTGAAGATGGCGACTGCCGCAACTGCCGCAAGCAGGACAAGCGCACAGGCATCCGCGATCGCGCCCGGCCGACGTTCGATCTGCAAGAACGACATGAAAGGAGAACCCCGGATACTACGAGCACGCGGCGCCCGCCGGACGAAGAGACGGACCTCTTCGTTGCCCCCATGGCAGATGTCATCATCTTACCGCAGCCGGGAAGCGCGCGTCACAGATAAGAGGGAGTAGCCGCAGATCGCAACAAAATTATGCTGTGCAACGCAAAAAATGGGGCGGCATTGGTGTGGAATTAAGGCGGCTTCACTGCCCTTCGGGGAGATGTCGTTCGGTGATCACTCTCCGGCAGGGAGCTTTTCTCCCGCGGCGAAGAATTTCTAGCGCCCGAACTGCTTCGCCGGCAACGCAACACACACTGCACTGCAAAAGAAAATCCCCCGGCAGCCAGTGGTGCCGGGGGAAGCGTTAATCATACCGCCTTGCTGTAGAGCTCGGCCACGTAGTCCCAGTTGACCAGATGGTCGACGAACGCCTTCAGGTAGTCGGGACGCCGATTGCGGTAGTCGATGTAGTAGGAGTGCTCCCACACGTCGACGCCGAGGATGGGGGTGGCGCCGTACACCAGCGGGTTCTCGCCGTTGGCGGTCTTGGTGACCTGGAGCTTGCCGTCCTTCAGGGACAGCCACGCCCAGCCCGAGCCGAACTGGCCGACACCGGCGGCGACGAAGTCCTCCTTGAACTTCTCGACCGAACCGATGTCCTCGATGATCTTCTTTTCGATCTCGCCGGGGATGGCGCCGCCGCCGTTGGGCTTCAGCCAGTTCCAGAAATGCAGGTGGTTATAGTGCTGGCCGGCGTTGTTGAAGAGGGGGGCGTTCTTGCCGAACGAGCCCTTGACGATCTCCTCAAGGGATTTCCCTTCAAATTCAGTTCCCTTTAGGAGATTGTTGCCATTGTTGACGTAAGCGAGGTGGTGCTTGTCGTGGTGGTATTCCAGTGTCTCCCGCGACATGTAGGGTGCGAGGGCGTCATAGGAATAGGGCAGTTCGGGCAGCGTGAAGGACATGAAACATCTCCGCAATCGATCCGGCATCGCGCTCGGGGCGAAATCGGTGCCCCGGAGCGCACCGGGTATACGACATGTCCGAGCGAGCACCTAGATAGGGCCGCCATCGCCTTCAAACAACCTTGATGCCGCCGATTTTCCCGGCGAAGTGCCGGAACAGGACGAGCGGACGGCGCAGAGCCGAAGAGCGCAAGTGGGGTGACGAGATGTGGTGGTTCCTGGTCCTTCTCGGTGTGCTGATCGCTCTCGCCGGCCTGGCGGTCATAGCGCTCGGCGTGTCCATCTTCGTCACCACCTTCGGCAACACGCTGATCACGACCGGTGCCGTGGCCGCCTCCGGCGGGTTCGTGATTACCGCCATGGGGCTGGTGCTGCGGCAGCTGGAACGCCTGACCGTCCGCATCGAGCGTGGCCTTGCCGAGCATGACGCCGCCCACGAGGAGGCGGCGCCCCCCGCCCCCCTGCCGGCGCCCGCCCCGGCGCAGGTCCGCGGACCGGCCCGCGCCGCGCCGCCGCGCCTCTCGGTCGAAGACCTCATGCCCCCCGAGGACGAGGAGGCGGCGCCTCCCGCCCCGGCCGCGGAGCGCGCACCGGCCCGCCCCTCCCCGCTCCTGCCCACGCCGGAGCCTTCCGCCGAATCGGCCGACCCCATGCTCGAGGCCCGTCGCCAGCGCCTGGAACGCCGCGCCGAGCCGTCGCCCCGGCCGGCGCCGCGCCCGGCCGCCCGCGCCACCGGCTACGAGCCGCCGCCGCGGCCGCCCCGCCCCGCCCCGGAAGCCCCGCAGCCGCCCGCCATCGCCCCGCCCCCGCGCCGGGCCGAGCCGGAGGAGCCGCGCATCCTCAAGTCCGGGATCGTCGGCGGCATGGCCTACACCCTGTATTCCGACGGCTCCATCCAGGCCGACCTGCCCAATGGCGTGGTGCGCTTTGCCTCGCTCCAGGAGCTGCGCGAGCACGTGGCCCAGTCCCAGGGCGACAACTAGCCGCCCAGCCCGGATCCGGGCGGACGCGCCGACGCCCGGATCCGTTGCCGCCAGGTTAACGTGCCGGACGCTCCCGGCAGGGCTGACCTGCATTCTGCGCGCTTCTTTTACGCTGCAATGCAAGATACCTTCTCTCCAGAATGCTGCATCGCAGTATGGGCCCCGGGGCGGCGTGATCCGCCCGGCGGCGGAATCCGCTCTTCCATCGCGGAGCGCGGCAAGAGGAGAAGACGGCAATGTTCGCCCTTCAAACCCTGTGGGTTGCCCTTCAGAAGGTCTTCGCCACCGAGATGCTGCGCCGCCGCGTGACGGAGGAGCTCGCCTCCCTGAGCGACCGCGAGCTTTCCGACATCGGCATCAGCCGCTCGGACATCCGCAGAATCGCCCACGATGCGGCCGCCACCTCCGGGACGGTCGCCACGGCCGCCCCCGGAACCCGCCGCGCGGCGCCCCTCGGCTCGGCCCAGCCGGTCTGACACAGGCGGTCCTGAAGCGCCTGCGCGCGCAGGCGCTCAAGCAAGGGCCGATCCGCTCGCGCTGAGAGCTGATCGGCAGCGATGCAGACCCTCCAAGGCAGAGCTCGCCGACCACACGATGAGACATGCGCGCCGTGAGGCAGGGCCGCCCCCCGCCCACGGCGTTGCGCATCGACATCCCGCCTGTTCCCGCGAAGCCCGCCCGACGCCCCGCCCGCTGACGGAGATGCAGCGCTCGGTCCAGCCCCGGCCTTTCGCGCATCCCCCCGCCGTTCCCCCAGCCGCCGTGCGGCGCGGGTTGCGTGTTCCGCGCCGGGATGGGGCACGGGGCCTCCCTTCCCCGCCTGACTTCGCGCGCCGCCGAGCGCCCCGACGGAGCGACTAAGTCCGAATTGCGGCACCGTCCGGCCTTCGATACCGCCACCCGGGAACCAACGGTGTTCGGCTGCCACAACAGAGCAGCAAAAAGGCAACGGAAACGCTTTCGCTTCACGATTTGTCCACGAAAGGAGATGATGGTGTAGGTTGTAATGCTCCCACAGAGTGGAAAGCCGCGCTCGTGAAGTCGCTCCTGATCGTTTCCGGAATTCTGGTCGCTGGTGTTGCTGGCACCGGCATCGCGGTCGGCCCCATGCTGACGCAGGCGCTGAAGGACGACGCCCCGGCCACCACGCAGTCCATCACCAAGCCGGTGCAGCTCGCGCAGGCGCAGACGGGGCAGGCGGGCAAGCCCGTCGTCACCCCCGCCGTCGCGCCGGCCCCCGCCCCCGCTCCGGCCGCCCCCGCGCCGAGCGCCGGCCCGCGCAAGAACTACACATACAAATCCTTCGAGGTGGACGGCAATTACATCGCCATGACCTTCGACGACGGCCCCAGCCCGGAGACGACGCCGAAGCTGCTCGCCGTCCTCAAGGAGCGCGGCATCAAGGCGACCTTCTTCGTGCTTGGCAACATGGCGGCCAAGCACCCCGAGCTGCTCAAGATGATCGCCGACGACGGCCACGAGATCGGCAACCATTCCTGGAGCCACCCGCAGCTCACCCGCATCAATATCGCGGCGGTGGACAAGCAGCTGGGCGACACGTCGGAGATCATCTTCCAGGCCACCGGCAAGCGCCCCCTCTATCTGCGGCCGCCCTACGGCTCCATGAAGCCGACGCTGCGCACCTATATCGAGGACAAGTTCGGCCTCACCGTCGTCAACTGGTCCGTGGACCCGAACGACTGGAAGGACCGCGACAGCCAGAAGGTGCATGACGCCATCATGGCGCAGGTGAAGCCGGGCGCGATCGTGCTGTCGCATGACATCTACCCGACCACCGTCGCCGCCATGCCGCGCGTCCTCGATGAGCTGATCGCCAAGGGCTACAAGTTCGGCACCCTGTCCGAGCTGATCGCCATGGACAAGCCGCTGAAGCCGCATCTGGTCGCCGCCCTGCCGGGCGGCAAGCCGCAACAGAAGCCGAAGTCGGCCACGGCCGCCAAGCCCGACACAAGCAAGCCCGCCGCGAAGCCCGCTCCCAAGCCCGCAGCGGCTGCCGGAAATCCGCAGCCGCGCAACGCCGGCGTCTACTGACACAAACGGATCCCTGACCTCATGCGGTGCCCCAGCCCTCCCGGCGGGGCGCCGCAGCCGTTTCAGGGATGGTGGGGTTGGCCCCCGTGGGAGTGGCCCTCGTCAGGGTCGTGCGCCGGCAATGTCAGGCCGAAGACCCTCACCAGATCCTCCACCTGCGCCGGCGAGAGATAGCGCGGGTTGAGGCCGCGCAGCAGCAGGTAGAGCCTGGCCGTCTCCTCCAGCTCCTCGGTGGCGAACACCGCCGCCTCCAGCGTATCGCCGGCCACCACCGGCCCGTGATTGGCCAGCAGCACCGAGGAATAGCGCCCGGCAAGGCCGCGTATGGCATCCGCCACCGCCGGGTCGCCGGGCCGGAAATAGGGCAGCAACGCCGTCTGGCCAGCGCGCATGAGGTAATAGGGCGTCATGGGCGGCAGGGCCGCCCTGGGATCGATCTCCGGCAGCATGGTCAGCGCCACCGCATGGGTGGAGTGCAGGTGCACGATGGCTCGCGCCGCCCCGCGCGTCTCGTAGAGCGCGGAATGCAGCGGGATCTCCTTTGTCGGCGCGTCGCCCGAAACCAGCCGGCCCAACGCGTCGAGGCGCGAGAGGCGGGCCGGGTCGAGGAAGCCGAGGGAAGCGTTGGTGGGCGTCACCAGCCAGCCGCCGTCGTCGAGCCGCACGCTGACATTGCCGGACGACCCCGGCGTCAGCCCGCGCTCGAACAGGGAGCGGCCGAAGCGGCAGATGTCCTCGCGCAGTTTGGTCTCGCTCATTCCCGCCTCCCCGTGCCCGGCACCCGGCTCTGCCCGCCAGCCGCACGAAACCGAACGCCGCCCCGCATGGCAAGGCTTTCCTCAAGCCGATACCGGAGGTGCTCCGGGCGCCATTGAATCGATTTGATCGGATCCCACGGCGATCCTACAAGGGCAAGGCGCACGTTCCGGCCAGATGGCACGAGGCTGGCCGGCAAGGCGTCCTCACTCGTCGCGTTTCGAGGCTGCCCGGCCGGTCGCGCCGGAAGCTCAACAGGGATCGGGCCCATGACCAACAATGGGAACATGACAGACAACGGGGAAACGCCATCCCGCTCCGCCGGGCGCACCGGCATCGTGGGACTCGGCTCCATGGGCTTCGGCATGGCCCTCTCGCTCTTGCGCGCCGGCCTTGATGTCGCCGGCTGCGACGTCAGCGCCGCCAGCGTGGAGCGCTTCGCCACGGCGGGCGGGCGCGGCGCCGCGACCCCGGCGGAGGTGGCAAAGGGCGCCGACCACGTGGTGAGCGTGGTGGTGAACGCCGCGCAGACGGAGGCCATCCTGTTCGGTTCCGGCGGCGTCGCCGAGACGCTGCCGGAAGGCTCCGTCTTCATCTCCTGCGCCACCATGGATCCGGACGTCGCCCGCAGCCTCGCCGCCCGGCTGGAGGCGGGCGGACGGCATTATCTCGATGCGCCCATCAGCGGCGGCGCGCAGCGGGCGGCGGAAGGGGCGCTGACCATCCTGGCCTCGGGCAGCCCTGCCGCCTTCGCCAAGGCGCGCCCGGCGCTCGACGCCATGGCCGCGAAGCTCTACGAGCTCGGCGACGCTCCCGGCGCGGGCGCGGCGTTCAAGATGATCAACCAGCTGCTCGCCGGCGTACACATCGCCGCCGCCTGCGAGGCCATCGCATTCGCCGCGCGGCAGGGCCTCGACATCCGCAAGGTGTACGAGGTGATCACGGCGTCCGCCGGCAACAGCTGGATGTTCGAGAACCGCATGCCCCACGTGCTCGACGGCGACTATGCCCCGCGGAGCGCGGTGGACATCTTCGTCAAGGACCTCGGCATCATCCAGGACATGGCGCGCAGCGCCAAGTTCCCGGTGCCGGTCTCCGCCGCCGCCCTGCAGATGTTTCTCGCCGCCTCCGGGGCCGGCATGGGCCAGGACGACGACGCGTCCCTCGCCCGGCTCTATGCCCGGATCACCGGCACCAGGCTGCCGGGGATGTGAGCGCGGGCGGACCGCGCCGGATGCCTTCGGGTGATGTGGTCCGCCCGGAAACTCGTCGCAATCGCGAGATAGATTGAGATTCGTAGACCCGCCGCCCCCGCGGCGGGTGCGGCGCCGTGGGCGGCGAGCCTTGTCCGCTGGCTTTCCTGGATACTGGCTTTCCTGTCCGTTGGCTTTTACGACGAGCCCGGGCGGCGCCTGAGCGCCCCCCTTCCGGCCTCGGTCCCGAACCGAGGACGTCGGAAAAAGGAGACCTTCCATGTTCCACGTGACCCGTGCCGCGCTGTTCGCCCTGCCTCTTTTCGCCCTCGCCTCCGCCGCCGGCGCGCAGAGCGTCGATCCCCAGCAGGCCCAGGCCCTGCGCACCGCCTGCGAGGCGGACGTGAAGAAGCTTTGCAACGGCGTCCAGCCCGGTGGCGGACGCATCCTCTCGTGCCTCAAGGAGCACAAGGCGGAGGTCACCCCGCCCTGCCAGGCGAGCCTTTCGGCGCTGGCCACCGGCCTGCGCAAGCAGTGAGGCCGAGATTGGAGTCGCGGGCCTGAGGCGCAGCCTCAGGCCATGGCCATGAGGCTGGCATTGCCGCCGGCCGCCGCGGTGTTCACCGAGACCGACACCTCCTCCAGCAGCAGGTTGGCGGGCCAGGCGAAAGGCGTCGCGGCGGCTTCGGCGGGGCTGGCCGCGTGGATCGGCACCACCGGGCCGGGCAAGGCGGCGATGCGCAGCGCCGCCGCCGTCAGCTCGGCCCCCTCCCCTTCCACCAGCGCCGCGGCAAAGGACGCCGCCCCGCTCCCGGCGTGCCCCACGGTCATGCGCGCCACCACCGGCCGCGGCAGGCGGGCGACAGGGACGGTCAGCGCGTCCGGGGCATCCACCACCATGCGGTTGCCGGTGGCCAAGGCGGCGCCGACCTGGCGCCAGAGGCCGGTTTCGGTCTTCGGAAGCAGCAGCAGCGTGCCGCGCGGGCGCAGCTCATAGGTGTTGCGCTCGCCCACCGGCCCCGGCAGATCGAGGACGCAGCCCAGCGATACCCCGGCCGCGAACGCGCGCACGGCCGCCGCGTCCTCCGCCCGTCCCCGCGCCGCCAGCCAGTCGGCGAATGCGCCCGCCGCCGGATCAGCGGCGCCGGAACCCACCGCGAATTGCGGGCCGGTCACCAGCCGGCCCAGATAGAGCGGCCCGCCCGCCTTCGGGCCGGTGCCGGAGAGCCCCCGTCCGCCGAAGGGCTGCACCCCCACCACCGCGCCGATCATGTTGCGGTTCACATAGAGGTTGCCCGCCGCCACCTGCCGCGTCACCTCGGCGACGGTGCTGTCGACCCGGCTGTGCAGGCCGAAGGTGAGGCCGTAGCCGGTGGCGTTGATGTCCGCGATGAGGCGAGGCAGGTCCGCCCGCCGCCAGCGCAGCACGTGCAGCACCGGGCCGAACACCTCCCGCTCAACGTCCGCCATGGCGGCGATCTCGATCAGGGTGGGCGCGACGAAGGTGCCGCATGCCGTCGCCGCCGGCAGCGGCAGGCGATGGATCTCGAACCCCTTCGCCGCCATGGCCTCCACATGGGCGGCGATGCCGGCCCGCGCTGCTTCGGTGATGACCGGGCCCACGTCCACGCTCAGCCGGTCGGTGCGGCCCACCTCCAGCTGGTCCATGGCGCCCTTGAGCATGGCGAGCACGGTGTCGGCCACCTCCTCCTGCAGGCACAGCACGCGCAGGGCCGAGCAGCGCTGGCCGGCGCTGTCGAAGGCGGAGGCGATCACGTCCGCCACCACCTGCTCGGGCAGAGCGGAGGAATCCACGATCATGGCGTTCTGCCCGCCGGTCTCGGCGATCAGCGGCACCGGCCGGCCGTCGGGGGTGAGGCGGCCGGCGAGCACGCCGGCGATGGCGCGCGCCACCTCCGTCGAGCCGGTGAACATCACCCCCGCCACCTCGGGCGCCGCGACCAGCGCCGCGCCCACCACGCCGTCGCCGGGCAGGAGCTGGAGCACGTCGCCGGGAATGCCCGCCGCATGCAGCAGGCGCACCGCCTCGGCGGCGATCAGCGGCGTCTCTTCCGCCGGCTTGGCCAGCACCGCATTGCCCGCCGCCAGCGCCGCCACCACCTGCCCGGTGAAGATGGCGAGGGGAAAGTTCCACGGGCTGATGCAGGCGACCGGCCCGAGCGGGCGATGCGCCGGGGTGAGGCGCGCCGTGGCCTCGCCGGCATAATAGCGCAGGAAATCCACCGCCTCGCGCACCTCGGCCACGGCGTTGGCGGCGGACTTGCCGGCCTCGCGCATGATGAGGCCGAGCAGATGCGGCATCTGCACCTCCAGCATGTCGGCGGCAGCGAGGAGCGGCGCGGCGCGTTCCGACGCCGGGCGCGCAGCCCAGCCGGGCGCCGCCGCGGCGGCAGCGGCCACGGCCCACGCGACCTCGTGCGGCAGCGCCTCGCGCACTTCGCCCACCATGTCGCGGTGATCGCCCGGATTGCGCACGCGGCGCGCCGGACCAGCACCGACCGCTGGAGCCGCCCGCCACGGCGTCGCCACGCTGGCACGCAGGACCGGCGCCAAAGCGGCGAGCACGCCGTCGCTGGCCAGATCCAGCCCCGCCGAGTTGGCGCGCGCGCCATAGAGGGCGCGGGGGGCGGCGATGGTCTCGCTCGGTGCGCCGGGATCGGCCATGGCGGCGATCACCTCGGCCGGATCGGCGACCAGTTCCTCCACCGGCACCCTCTCGTCGGCGATGCGGTGCACGAAGGAGGAGTTGGCCCCGTTCTCCAAGAGCCGCCGTACCAGATAGGCGAGCAGCGTCTCGTGGGTGCCGACGGGAGCATAGATGCGGCAGGGGCGCCCGCGCGGCGCCTCGCCCACCACCTCCTCGTAGAGCTGTTCGCCCATGCCGTGGAGGCACTGGAATTCGTAGTCGCCCACACGGAAATCCGGGCCCGCCAGCTCCCAGATGGTGGCGACGGTCTGGGCATTGTGGGTGGCGAACTGGGGGAACACCGCGTCGCGCGCATCCAGCAGCTTGCGGGCGCAGGCGATGTAGCACAGGTCCGTGTGCACCTTGCGGGTGAAGACGGGGAAGTCGTCCAGCCCGTCCACCTGCGCGCGCTTGATCTCGGCATCCCAATAGGCGCCCTTCACCAGGCGCACCATGAGGCGGCGATCGGTGCGGCGGGCGAGGTCCACGAGAAAGTCGATGACCGCCGGGCACCTCCTGCCGAAGGCCTGCACCACGAAGCCGAGGCCGTTCCAGCCGGCCAGCCCCGGATGGGCGCACAGGGCTTCCATGAGGTCGAGGGAGATTTCGAGCCGGTCCTGCTCCTCGGCATCGATGTTGAGGCCGATGTCGTGGCGCCGCGCCAGCAGCGCCAGGTCGGCGAGGCGCGGCAAGAGCTCGCCCATCACCCGCTCGGCCTGGGCCCGGGCGTAGCGCGGATGGAGCGCCGACAGTTTCACCGAGATGCCCGGCCCGCCGAGCACCCCGCGTCCCGCCGAAGCCGCGCCGATGGCCGCGATGGCGGCGCCATAGGCGGCGAAATGGCGATCGGCATCGGCCGCGGTCATGGCCGCCTCGCCGAGCATGTCGAAGGAGAAGCCGAAGCCCTGCGCCTCGCGCCGGCGGCTGCGGGCCAGCGCCTCCTCGATGGTGCGACCCATGACGAACTGCTCGCCCATGAGACCGATGGCCATGTCCACCGCGCGGCGGATGACCGGCTCCCCGCAACGCGCCACGAGGCGGGTGAGCGCCGCCGAAAGCCCCCCGGCATCGTCGGGCGCGGCGAGCCGGCCGGTGATCAGGAGGCCCCAGGTGGCGGCGTTCACGAACAGCGAACGCCCGCCGCCGAGATGCGATTGCCAGTCGCCGGCGCCGATCTTGTCGCGGATCAGCGCGTCGCGGGTGGCCGTGTCCGGGATGCGCAGCAGGGCCTCAGCGAGGCACATGAGGGCGACGCCCTCGCGGCTGGAGATGGCATATTCGTGCACCAGCTCCGCCACCGCCGATCCGCGCGGCTTGGCGCGCAGGCGGGTGACGAGATCGCGGGCCCGCCGGGCCACGGCGGCGCGGCTGGCTTCCGGCAGGCGTGCCGGGGAGAGAAGCGCGGCGACGCAGGCGCGCTCCGGCAGCCGGTGCGCCGCGGTGATCGCCGCGCGCAGGGCGCTGCGCGGCCCGGCGGCCGGGGCGAAGGCGTCGAAGAGCGGCGCGGCGGCGGGCGGCGGCGCGGGGCGCAGGGCGGCGGTGGCCATGATGTCGGTCCCCCTTTCGGTCCCGGCGGGCGGATCGGCGGCGCGCGGGACGGTTTCGGCGATTTCCGACATGATAAATCGACGAAGGCAGGCGTTTCGCCTTTTCGGCTTTCATCCATTCTGCATAATGGCTTAAATATCTGCGGATTTTGGATCACTTCGATGGATAGTTCCCATATCGACAGCCAAATCGACTCCTTCGATACGAAGATCATCGCCGCGCTGGCGCAGGACGGGCGCATGTCGGTGACCGATCTGGCGGGCGTGGTCGGCCTGTCGCGCAGCCCCTGCCAGGCGCGGCTGAAGCGGCTGGTGGACGAGGGCTACATCCGCGGCTTCCGCGCCGTGCTCGACCCGGTGAAACTCGGCCTCGACCACATCGCCTTCACCGAGGTGAAGCTCTCCGAGACCACCGAGCGGGCGCTCTCTGCCTTCAACGCGGCGGTGCTGAAGATCAAGGAGGTGGAGGCCTGCCACATGATCGCGGGGCCGTTCGACTACCTGCTCAAGGTGCGCACCCGCGACATCCGCCGCTACCGCGAGGTGCTGGGCGAGAAGATCTCCAGCCTGCCGCACGTGGCGAGCACCTCCACCTACGTGGTCATGGAGCCGGTGAAGGACGAGGTGGCGTGAGCGGCCATCCCTTGCGGCGCGGCGGCTCCTGCCGCATGCCGCATTGCAAACTGCGGCGCACGCGCCTTCACTGGGCCCCGTGCTCCGGAGCCGCGCCGTGTCGATTCTTCCTCCCTCCCCCACGCCCTCCCTCGAAACGCCCCTGCTGCGCTTCCTGAAGGAAACCCACGCACAGTTCGGCCCACTCGATGAGGGCGAGGTCGCCTCCTACATCCCCGAGCTGGGAAAGGCGGACCCCGACCACTTCGGCATCGCCGTCGCGACCACCGACGGCCACGTCTACGAGACCGGTGACACCGGCGTTCCCTTCACCATCCAGTCCATCTCCAAGGCCATCGTCTACGCCCTCGCCCTCGACACGCTGGGGGCGGAGCACGTGGAGGCGACCATCGGCGTGGAGCCGAGCGGGGAAGCGTTCAACTCCATTCGCCTGCGGGCCGACAACAAGCCGTTCAACGCCATGGTGAATGCCGGCGCCATCGCCTGCTGCGGGCTGATCTCCGAAGCCACGGGGGAGGCGGCGTTCGAGATGATCCGCGCCGCGCTCGGCGCCTTCGCCGGGCGCACGCTGGACGTGGACGACGCGGTCTTCCAGTCCGAGCGCGCCACCGGCGACCGCAACCGCGCCATCGCCTATCTCCTGCGCACCTATGGCGGCGTGCGCGGCGACGTGGACCTGATCCTCGACACCTATTTCCGCCAGTGCTCCATACTCGTCACCGCCCGCGACCTCGCGGTGATGGGCGCCACCTTCGCCAATCACGGCGTCAACCCGGTGACCGGACAGGTGGTGGCGTCCAACTATGCGGTGGCCCGCACGCTGGCGGTGATGAGCTCGTCCGGGATGTACGACTTCGCCGGCGAGTGGATCTATCGCGTCGGCCTGCCGGCGAAGAGCGGAGTCGGCGGCGGCATCGTCGCGGCGCTGCCCTCCCAGCTCGGCCTCGGCATCTTCTCGCCCCGCCTCGACGCCCACGGCAACAGCGTGCGCGGCATCCGCACCTGCGCCGCCATGTCGGAATCCTTCGACCTGCACATGCTGTCCCGCCGCGGCGACGTGCGCACCGCGGTGGTGGCAGACTACGACTTCCGCACCGTGCCGCCCCGGCCCGGCCGCCAGACCAAGGCGCAGGAGATCCTCGCCGCGCGCTCCGGCGCCATCCGGGTGCTGGAGCTCTCCGGCCAGCTCTCCTTCGCCACCATGGACTATGTCACCCGCCGCCTGACCGATCCCGCGGGGGTGCCGGAATTCCTGATCCTCAACCTGCACCGCGTCTCCACCATCACCGACGCCGGGCTCAGCCTGTTCATCGGCCTCATCCGCAACCAGCTGCCGGCCGGAACCACGGCGGTGATCGCCGGAGTGGAGGGATCCTCCCCCGTCGCGCCTCAGCTCAAGGCGCTGAGGGACCAGGGCGTTCGGGTGCGCATCTTCCCCACCTACGACGCCGCGGTGGAATGGGCGGAAGACCAGATCGTCTACCGCCACGGCGGCTTCTCGCAGGTGGGGGTCGAGGCCGACCTCGCCGGGCAGTCCCTGCTCGCGGGCCTCTCGCTGCAGGAGATTTCCGATCTGTCCCGCCTCGGCACCCGGGTCACGTTCGATCAGGGCGCCCGCATCATCTCGGCGAGCGAGCCCCCGGCCAAGGTCTTCTTTCTCCTGCGCGGCATGGTGAGCGCGCGTGCCGCCAACGACGTGCGCCTCGCCACCCTCATTCCGGGAATGGCCTTCGGCGAGCTCGCCCTCATCGAGGAGGCCCGGGCGGCGGACGTCTTCGCCGAGACCGAGGTGGTGTGCCTCGAGCTCGGCGTGGAAGCGTTCCGCACGTTCGAGGAAGCCAACACCCGCGCCGCCAGCCGCATCATCCGCAACCTCGCGGTGCTGCTCGCCGCGCGCATCCGCATGGCCACGGCGCGGATCGAGATGCTCACCGGCTAGGACCCGGCTCTATCCGCAGCCGGCTCGGCTCCTACATCTCAGGTCGGCCTTTACAAGCCCGGCCGCCGCCCGCACTCTCTCGGCAAACAGGAGGGCCCTCAAAGACAAGGGCCCCCACGACCGCGCAGGGAGCGAAGACATGGCGGATATCCTCGAACGGCCGGCGGGCGCGGTGCACGTCGCCCCCACCATCCGCGCCATCACATTCACCGACGTGAAGGCGGCGCTGCTGGAGGGGGTGGAGGACTTCAACCGGGCACCGGCCATCGGCGCCCTGTTCGGCGCGGTCTATGCCTTCGGCGGCATCATCCTGCTCGCCTGCGTCTTCGCCCTCGACCTCGGCTATCTCGCCTATCCCCTGTTCGCCGGCTCGGTGCTCATCGGCCCGTTCGTGGCGGCCGGCCTCTACGACGTGAGCCGGGAACTGGAGGCGGGCCGCACGCCCACCCTGCGCGGGGTGCTGTCCACGGTCTTCGCCCAGCGCAAGCGGGAACTGGGCTGGATGGCCTTCGTCACCATCTTCGCCTTCATCATCTGGATGTATCAGGTGCGGCTGCTGCTGGCGCTGTTCCTGGGCTTTGCCTCCTTCGGCACCATGCAGGAATTCATGCGGGTGCTGTTCACCACCTCCGACGGGCTGAGCTTCCTCGCCGTCGGGCACGTGGTGGGGGCCGCCCTCGCCCTCGGCCTCTTCTCCATCACCGTGGTGTCCTTCCCGCTGCTGATGGACCGCGACCTCGACGTGGTGACGGCGATGATCACTTCGGTCCAGGCGGTGCTGCTCAGCCCCGGCCCGATGATCGCGTGGGGCATGACGGTGGTGGCGCTGCTCTTCATCGGCGCGGCGCCGTGTTTCCTCGGCCTCATCGTGGTGCTGCCGGTGCTCGGCTTCGCCACCTGGCATCTCTATCGGAGAGTGATCTCGCCGGCGGCCTGACGCCGGGCGCCGCAGGGCGGACGGCCGCGCCGGAGGGGTCAGGCCGGACCCGACTTCCGCCCGCCGGACGGTGTCTTCTTCGGCGATGCCCTGCGCGGCGCCTTGGTCGTCGGCTTCTTCGCCGGCGGACTGCTGGCCGAGGGGGCCTTGGTCGAGGTTGGCTTGGCCGAGGTTGGCTTGGCCGAAGTCGGCTTGGCCGATGCAGCCTTCACCGCGGCAGCCTTCACCGAAGCAGCCGCCGCCTTGGGCGCCCTGGACGCCTGCTTGCGGCTTGCCGCCTTACCGGCAGCGGAGACCTTCACCGCCTTCCTCGCTACCGCCTTCTTCGCTGATGGCGGCTTGCGGGCCGGCTCCTCTGCTGGCGCGAGAGGCGACCCGCGCCCGGCGGCCGTATCCGGCCCGGCCGCGGCGGCAAGCTTCCGGGATGCCTTGGCGAGTTTGCCCCCGGCGCCTCGCGCCATGGCCTCGGCCGCCACGCGGCGATCGTCAACCTCCGCCGGCAGGCCGGGATCGCTTTCCGCCTCGACGGGCAAGGGCGGCGCCTTCCGCCCTTTCGCGGACTTGGCCTTGGCCGGCTTCTGCGCCTTCCCCCGTGGGACGCCTTCTTCCGATGCGCCGGGCGCCTCGCCGGCCGCCGCCTTCTCCCCGGCAACCTTTTCCTTCGCCGCCTTGTCTTTGACGGCCTTCTCCTTGGCGGCCTTCTCCTTCACCGGCTTTTCCGACGCCGGCTTTTCCTTCCGCGGCTTGTCCGCGGCCGCCTGGAGCTTCGCTTCCCACCGGCGGGCCATGACGTCGCCGAAGGCCCGGATGAGCAGGCAGAGATCCTCCTCCTGCACGGCTCCCGCCGCGCTGTCGACGGAGAACCAGAAGCCGTGCCGCTGGAACCGCTCCGGCCACTTCTGGAGATGCCGCTTCACCTTCAGCGGAAACACCAGCACGTCGCACAGCACCGAGCGCGTGCCGAGCCGCTTCTCATAGGTGTACATGCCGAAGGGCTCGCGGGCGATCACGCCCATGAGCCCGGCCTCCTCGTAGCATTCGCGCGCCGCAGCCTTGGGCGGTGACAGGCCCTTCATCGGCCAGCCCTTGGGAAGGACCCAGCGCCGGGTCTCGCGCGAGGTGATGAGGCGGATCTGCACTTCACCGTCGCGCCGCACCCGATACGGCAGGGCAGCATACTGCACCCGCCGGCCCGGGCTCCCACCGGCGATCGGCATGGCTGGCCAATCCGATGGATGCGACATGGGCGTTCCTGCGGAAGGACTGGAGGGCCTGAAAGTGTTCGTCACGCGTCTTGCTGCCGATACGTCCTTGCGAATCTCTCGCGGAAACATGAATCGGACAGTGATGCTGATCTAGCACATGCAAAAGCCAAGGTAACCTGCGGCCTTGACAGGGCGCCCTCCTGCCGGCCCGCTGCCGCCTCCCGGAGGCGGCGATCGGCCGTCGCCTCGACCCGGCAGCCGCATCCGGCCGCCGCTCAGAGCGGTTCGACCTCGTAGACAATGACGGTGCGCGCCCGCACCTCGATCTCGCCCGCCTCCACCGGCACCGGCGCGCGCGCCATGTCGGCCTTCATCATCATGGGCTGCGGCAGGATGGGCATGCTCTGGCCCTCGGGCTGGATGCTGGTGATCCGGGTGAGGCGCAATCCGGCCGCGGCGGCGAGCGCCTTCGCCTGGTCCATCCCCTCCTTCACCGACGCGATCTGCGCCTCGCGCTGGAGCTTCGCCGGATCAGACAGGGCGAACGTCAGCCCGGAGGCCTGGTTCGCGCCGGACTGGACCACCCGGTCGAGCAGGGCGCCGAGCGAATCGAGGCTGCGGACGGTGACGCGCACGGAATTGCGCACCTCGAAGCCCATGAGCTTCGGCGCTTCCCGCGAGCCCTGCTGCGGGTAGGAATATTGCGGCTGGACGGAGAAATTCGCGGTGGCGATGTCGGAGGCCGCGATGCCGGCCGCCTTGAGGGTCTCGATCACCGCGGCGACGGCCTTCGAATTCGCGCCGAGGGCGTCATCGGCGGTCTTGGCCGTGGTCACGGTGCCTGTGGACAGCACCGCCATGTCCGGCGCCGCGGTGACCCGGGCCTCGCCCACCACCGTCAGTGTCGCTGCGCCGGCCGGAACGGCGAAGACGATGGCCGCCGCGAGCGCCCCAGCCAGCAGGCGACCGAGCGGATAGGAGCGGCGGAACGAGGTTTGACGCATGATCTTCTCCCCATGGGCAAGGCCGGGAGACGACGCCGCGAACACGGCGCCATTGCGGCAGCCGCCCTGGCGGATGCGGCGAGATCTGCGGTTGTTCACGCTGCGCGAGATTGCTAGAGCATGCCCTGCGCCGCGCGGGAAGCCCCACTCGCCGCAGGGCCCGTAGCTCAATGGTCAGAGCTGACCGCTCATAACGGTCTGGTTGCAGGTTCGAGTCCTGCCGGGCCCACCAAATTCCTGCTCGCCGTGGTTCGGGACGGTTCGCCGGGGTTCGGGAAGATCAGGCGATATCAGGGAGCTGGAGCCATCAAGCCGTCGCCTGCGTTCGCTCGGGTTCGTTGGCATCCGGGAATTTTGATGGTACCAATGATGGTATCAAAAAAGCTCAACGCGGCGATGTACCATCAATGCCTCTCACCGACACCGCCGTGAGGAACGCGAAGGGCAAGGAAAAGCCCTACAAGCTCAGCGACGGCGGCTGGCTGTTCCTGCTGGTGAACCCAGATGGCAAACGATACTGGCGGGCCTCCTACCGCTTTGCCGGTAAACAAAAGACCTTGGCTCTTGGCCCTTATCCAGCCGTCTCGCTCGCGGATGCCCGGAAACAGCGCGACACGCTCAAGGAGCATCTGGCACAAGGCATAGATCCCAGCGAGGCGAAGAAGGCCGAGAAGCGCGCCTCCGCCCTGAACTCTAGCCGCACCTTCGAGGCAATCGGGCGCGAATGGTTCGCTCTCAAGCTCCCCGGCTGGGTTCCGTCCTATTCCGAGCGGCTGATGAGCCGCCTGGAAGCCGACGTGTTCCCGCCCCTCGGTGCGCGCCCCATCGCGGACATCGAGCCTCCCGAGGTGCTGGAGGCTATCCGCAAGGTCGAGGCGCGCGACGCTATCGAACTGGCGAAGCGCGAGATGCAGGTGGTGGGGCAAATCTTCCGGTTCGCCATCGCCACCGGCCGGGCAAAGCGCGATCCGACGCAAGACCTCCGCGGCGCGCTGAAATCACCAGGGCGGCAACAGCACCACCGCGCCCTTCCCCGGGAAGACCTGCCCGACTTCCTGAAAGCGTTGGGGGCCTACGACGGCGAGCCCATGACGAAGCTCGCGCTGAAGCTGATGGTGCTCACCTTCGTGCGCACCACCGAGCTGCGCGCCGCGCGCTGGTCCGAATTCGAAGGACTGGATGGGCCGGAGCCCCTTTGGCGCATCCCGCCGGAGCGCATGAAAATGAGGTTCGAGCACCTCGTGCCACTTTCGCCGCAGGCGGCTGCGGTGCTGCGGGACCTTCGGCCCTTGGCCGGGCGAAGCGCGCAACTGTTCCCCTCCCCCGGCAAGGAGGGCTTCATGTCGAACAACACCATGCTCTTCGCCATGTACCGCATGGGCTACCACGGCCGCGCGACGGTCCATGGCTTCCGCGGCGTGGCGTCCACCTGGCTCAATGAGGCTGGCTACCATCCGGATTGGATCGAGCGGCAGCTCGCACATGACGAACGCAACGAGGTACGCGGCGCCTACAACAGCGCGCAGTACCTCGCGGGCCGGCGGCAGATGATGTGCGACTGGGCGAATTTCCTGGATGACCTGAAGGGGGGCGTTTCCAATATGGGGGCGTAGATCGCTCTGCTATCCAGATCGGCGGGGGCATGCGAACCCTTGCGAACACCCACGAACCTCGGCAGACTACCATGAACAAAAGTGGAACCTAGAGACGAGAGCGCACCGATGTCCTTCAAGGAGAAGTGGTGGCCAACGGCATACAGCCTAGGCATTTCTCGGGATGCGCGGGAGCGCATCGCCACTTCGGAAAGGGCTGACGCGACCCCGCGTCTCCCCCTGGCTTCTGTAGGATGGAAACCGCAATGCACGCTTCATGATGACATTTGGAAAAGAATTGCAGACACGCTGCATCCCCATGCTCAGGATCAGGAAGCAATAAACGCTCCCCAGTTTGTGCAGGCGGTTCCGCAAAAGGCTTGGCAGAAAGAAATAGTCTTCAGCACCTTTGGCATGACCGTACGCGACCGCGTCGCGGAACTCCTATAATGGTTTGAACTTGAAAGGGGATCTTCGGTTGACATTAAGAAATTCAGGAAATCTTTGAAAGACCGGCTTCGGCCATTCACGGGTTGCTGGACGTCCTCCCGCCATCCGGTGACGAAGGAACCTTCTTTGTGCGGGATCAATTCATAGTCGCAGACGACGCTCTGAAGGAGATTTGGGCCAACAAGATTGGTAACGACCCGCTGCGCCTGTCCTTGGCGATCCATGCTGAGGCCGTATCGCGGGCTCTCGACCGACTGCCCGCGAGACGGCCTCCAGAAGCCGCCATCGACAATCTGGTTTTTGGCCTTGCACGCGTTTGGACGGATATAACTGGCTCCCCGCCGCTGGGTAGTGTGCGCATGGATGGGAAATCCTCTTTCGAGGGCGGTCCATTTGCTGATTTTGTGCGGGCCGTCGTGGCAGAGCTACCGTTGCCGCATCCCTCTCTGGACCGTCCCATTCGCGCGGCCCGTGAGGCTTACGGATGCAGTAAGATTAAATCCATCGAAAATCGCCTGTAATTCATCTTACGTTTAAGATGAAATAAGCTCCAAAATCGAGCTATATTCTTCTTACGACAGACGTGCGTGAATTGCTCATCCTTGCTTCATCGACCGAGCACGTCCACTCGGGTTCAGATGAGCGAGGACACCGATGGCTCACGCCGACCTTCTCAATTCCACCGCCCCCGCCCCCATCGTTTCCACCACGCCCGAGCCGGCGGCCTTCGACACCGCCAGTGCGGCCCGCTACCTCGGCATCGGCAAGACGACGCTGTTCGCGGAAATTAAGGCTGGCCGCCTCCCGGCGAGGAAAGCGGGAAACCGCACGCTGATCGTGCGCACCGACGCCGACGCCTGGCTCGCCAAACTCCCTGTCCGTGCTGCCTGAAACGCGAACACCCGACGCTCTGGTCAGCGCCGGGTGCGGATTGTCGCGTCGAAACCACCCCTTCCGAGAGCGATTTCCATGCCCCTTTCTATGCCACAGGCCCGCCGTGCGGGCAAGATTCCCCCGCCCACCTCGAGCGCGAAGCCGGCGCCTTCGAGCCTTCCGAACACCCTTCACCTCGCGGCCCATCGGCTCGCGTCCGCCCTCGGCGTACCGTTCGGCGTCGCCCTGGCGCATGCGGAGGCTGCCGGCCTCGGATCGCGGGAGGCGCGGTGATGGCAGCACACATCCTCACACCCGGCCGGGTCCGGCGCATCAGCCCCCAGCCCAGCGGCTGGGTGAAGGTCCAGGAAGAGCGACGGCACCGCTATTGCATTTGCGTGATCCCTGATGGCCCCGCGAGCTTCCAATGCCTCGTGGTGGATCAAGGTGGCGACAGCGGCGCCTGGATCGAGATCCAGCTCGTCGGCTTCGGCGAGGCACTCACCACCGCCCTACGCGTCAACCGCGACCCGGCGCATCAGGCGTTCGGCGCGCCGATCATGACGCGGCCGGCCGAAGGAGGCGCGGCATGAACCGGCGCGCGAACCAGCGGCGCCTGGAGCGCCTGGCCCTCAAGAATGAAGCCACGATCGCATCCGATCGGCGCTTCTTCGAGCGTCGGCCGGATCGGCAATATCGCCTTCGCCTCGCATCGACGGCCGAAGTGGACATCAACCGAGCCTTACCCGGTGGCTGGGCCGCGCCCGGCGCCAGACTGTTCGTAGTAGTGCGCAAGGTGTCGCCCACGGTGCGTATCCGGGCCCTGTTCTTCGGCCCGGCGGAGAACGCGGCCGACATGGACAACGTGAGCGAGGCAGAAGCCGCCTTCCTCTTCGAGCGGGCCCGGCGACAGAACGCGCAACTCGCCGACGTCGAGCGCAGCACCGTCGAAGCCTTCGGAGGTGCAGCATGAACAATATCCTCCGCTTCCCCGGCGAGCGCGGGCCGGACATGACGTTCACCGTCGAACAGGACTTCTGCCAATGGTGCGTCGTGCACCGCCGCTCCGGCAAGTTCGTCAAGCGCACCTTCTGCTCCGACCAGACCGCCGCCGGAGTGCTGGCGGACGCCCTGCGCTGGCCTGAGGTGGCCGTGCCGGATAGCGCGCTGCAAGCGGCCTCCTACGATGATGACGATGGAGGCGCAGCATGATGGATCTGCGCTCCATCGCCAGCGCCCTCGGCGGCGAAGTTGTCGGGCGGCAGGTGCTGGCGCCCGGCCCCGGCCACAGCCGCAAGGATCGGTCCCTCGCCATCGTGCCGTCGCCCCGCGCGCCGGGCGGCTTCCTTGTGCACTCGCACTGCGGTGACGACTGGAGGGAATGCCGGGATCACGTGTGCGACGCCCTCGGCATCGCCCCGCCGGAGCGGCACCGCAAGCCTTCCCACGAGGCAGTTGCACAGCGCCGGGAAGAGCGGGCTCGTGCAGAAGCGGATGCGGCAGCAGATGCTGCGAAGCGCACCGAATGGGCGCTCCGCGTGTGGCGCCAGTGCGTCGATCCCCGCGGCCGCATCGTGGAAGCCTATCTGAACAGCCGGGCGCTGCCGCTCGGCGAGGATCTGGCCCACACGGTCCTGCGGTTCCACGGCGGTCTGCGCTACGGCGCGGCGAGCCATGGCGGCATGGTTGCCCTCATGCGGGACATCCTCACGGATGAGCCGTGCGGCATCCATCGGACCTTCCTCACCCCGGATGGCCGCAAGATCGACCGGCGCATGCTTGGACGCGCGAAGGGATCGGCGATCAAGCTCGATGCCATGGCGGGCCCCAATCTCACCATCGGCGAGGGCATCGAGACAGCCATGTCCGGCCGCCTGTTCGGCTTCGCGCCGGCATGGGCGCTCGGCTCGGCCGACGCCATCGCCTTCTTCCCGGTCCTGCCTGGCATCGAGCGGCTGACGATCCTCGGCGAGACCGACGACAGCGGCGCGAACGCGAAGGCCGTGACGGCGTGCGCGCGGCGGTGGATGGCGGCCGACCGGGTGGTCGAACTCGTCACGCCCCGCATCTCCGGCGACATGAACGATGTTCTCAGGGAGGGCGCGCATTGACCCTAGCCGCAGCCCGATCCTCTGCTGCCTTCGAAACCCGGCGCCTCATGCCGGCCGACGTGGCGGACTATCGGACGAACGACCTTCTGACCGAGGACAGCGCCGCCACCCGCTTCGCAGAGCTGTTCGCCGACAAGCTGCGCTTCTGCCACGACACCGGGACATGGTTCGAGTGGAGCGGGTCGGCCTGGCGGAAGAACCGCACCGGCCTCGCCTTCAACTGGGCCCGCGAGCTTGCCCGCGACCTCGCAGAGAGCGAGCCCGACAAGGTGCGGTACATCACCGGAAAGACCAGCTTCGCTGGCGGCGTCGAGAGGTTCGCCCGCACCGATCCCCTCTTCGCGGTCACGATAGAGGCTTGGGATCAGGAGCCCTTCCTCCTCGGCACGCCAGGCGGCACGGTGGACCTGCGCACAGGCATTCTGCGTCCGGCGGACCCGAAGGACGGCATCACGAAGCTGGCCGGCTGCACGCCTGCATCCGCGGCCGACTGCCCCCGTTGGCGCCAGTTCCTCGAAGAGGCGACCGGCGGCGATGCCGAGGCCATCCGGTTCCTGCAGCAATGGAGCGGATATGGTCTCACCGGCGACACCCGCGAACACGCCCTGATCTTTGTCTATGGGCCGGGCGGGAACGGCAAGAGCGTGTTCCTGAACGTGCTCACCGCTATCATGGGCGAGTACGCCACCACGGCGGCCATGGACACCTTCACGGCCTCGAACAGCGACAAGCACCCACTGATATCGCCATGCTGCGCGGCGCACGCCTCGTGACCGCGAGCGAGACGGAGGAAGGCCGGGCCTGGGCGGAAAGCCGGATCAAGCTGATGACGGGCGGCGACACGCTGACGGCCCGGTTCATGCGGCAGGACTTCTTCAGCTTCCGGCCGAACTTTAAGCTGACCATCGTCGGCAACCACAAGCCGGCGCTCCGCAATGTGGACGAAGCCGCCCGCCGCCGGTTCAACATCGTGCCCTTTACCCGCAAGCCGGCATCGCCGGATCCGGAGCTCGAGGCGAAGCTGCGCGAGGAATGGCCCGGCATCCTGAGATGGATGATCGAGGGCTGTCTGGACTGGCGGAAGAACGGCCTTGTCCGGCCCGCGAGCGTGACCGAGGCGACGCAGACCTATTTCTCGGATCAGGATCTACTCGGGCAGTGGATTGAAGAGTGCTGCCGGGTCGAGCGCGAGCGGTCCGATGTGTGGGACCGGCGTGCGGACCTGTTCGAGAGTTGGACCGAGTATGCCCGTGGGGCCGGCGAAGACGCTGGCTATGCCAAGTCGTTTTACGAAGCCCTCATCCGCAAGGGCTTCGAGCCCCACCGCACGAAGAGTGCGCGGGGATTTCGCGGCATCCAGCTCCTGCCCAAAGCCCGCATCGACCGCGATGGCGGTGACAGGTGATGACTGTCATTTCCCATATAAGCGCCCTACGCGTGCGCGCACGTGACGGGGCGATAACCCGAAAAACGCGTCATCTACCTGTCACTTGTCACCATTCGTGGCAACAATGCGGCAAACTGACCGATTACGGCCACAATCTGCGGACTTCTGCCAATCTGGCCCTTCTCGCGCTCACGCCTCCAGCCGCACCGGAAGTTGCATCGCGCAGGCGAAAGTCTCGAACGCCTGCCACGCACGCCGCTCCATCTCCGGCTCTTCCGCCGCCTCCATCACGTCGATGAGCGGCTCGGCGTGCTCGGCGTATGGCTGCGCTCGCAGGAAGCTCACGGCCTCCTCAATGGAGCTGACGACGACGGTGGGGCTGGCGGGGATGTGCAGCGGGCGGATGGCGGTGCACGGCATGGTTCGGCTCTCCTGCATGATCGGCCGCCCCCGTCATCGCGATCCTGCCCACGAAACGCGTCCCCACTTTGGGGGACATGTGACCATTCCGGGGTACGCGGCCGTGGTCGTCATTTGTCGTCACCACCGAGCAACATCCGTGCCGCGGCTGCCCTGTCCAATTTGGAACACCAGGAATTAGCGGTTCGTCCGCGCCTCCCTCTCCGCAGCAATATAGGAGACCGAACCATGACGAACCCCCGCCCCTCGCTTTTCGCCGCCCTCCTGCGCGCCGTCACGGATTGGGCCGGTGCCCGCCATCGGGCGCCGAAGTCCACCCGTGCTGAGCGTCGGCGCCTGGCTCGGCAGCGCCTGAAGGATCGGGCCGCATTCGCGGACTTCTTCCGGGATCGCTGCCAGGACCTCGGCGGCCAGGTGGATGCCATCCAGCAACTCGTGGCTGGCCTGAACGCCGACCGAGAGCGGCTGCAACGCCAGATCGAGGCGCACCGGTGGTGCGAGGAAGACCTCGCGCGGCGCAACGCGTACCTGCTGGACCTGTGCACCGTGTCGCAGCACGAGGCCGAGCACTGGAAGCGCTTCGTGGATGACGAAAGGGGGCGGGAAGCGGAAATCGCCCGGAGACTTCACATAAATTGATAGGTTAGTCTCTGGTGGTCTTCAGCGGACTTCGGCGAAATGTAATACATCAGGTCATTTCATGTGACGCCCTGTCGTACACGCTTGGAAATGCGGTATTATTCATCGACAGGAGATTTTCCGATGGCCGTTTGCTACGTCGAGAGCGTGAACTTCCGAGGACCACAAGGCTTCACCGCGGCGATCAACGAGGCTGCGGCACGCGAAAGCCTGAAGCCGAGCGATTTCGTCCGTCGCGCCATCCTGGAGCGCATCGAGCGCGCCGGCGTGACGCCGCCGGCTGTGAAGCCGCTTTCAAAGCGGGAGGGCTGACCGGTGGCCTGGGAAATCCCGTCCTTCATGATCCCCGTCAATCCCAATCAGGGTGGGCAAATCGCGTCCTACGCCGACAGGCTGCTCGGCGCCTATGATCAGGGGCAGGCGTCCCGCCGTCAGCAGGACACGCTGAATGCGCGCAAGAGCGTCGGGCAGGAGATGCTTCCGAACGGGAGCCCGAACTATCAGTCCATGGCCGCGCGGCTGCTGGGCAGCGGTGATCTGGAGGGCGCTCGCGTCTATCAGGGCCTTGGCCAACAGGCGACGCAGAACGACTTCGAGCGTCAGAAGATCGACATCATGCGGCAGCGCGCCGGCAAGGCGGAGCAGCCGACCTATGGCCTCAACCCGGTGTGGGGCGTGGACGCGAACGGCAATCCCACGATCATCCAGCTCGGCAAGGACGGCAAGCCGATCCAGCCGCAGCTTCCGGCTGGCGTGACCGTTGCCAAGGACCCAATCAAGGTCGATGCCGGCACCCACTTCGTGCTGCTGGATCCGCAGACGCGCCAGCCCATCACGACCATTCCGAAGAACGTGGCCGGCGCGGCGCGCGAGGGCGCAATCGGCAAGGCCTCCGGCGAGGCTCAGGCGCAGATCCCCGGCGCCGAGGGCATGGCGAGCCAGATCGGCAGGCACGTCGACGAACTCGCCAACGACCCCTATCTGCCGAACATGCTGGGGCCGCTGGCCTCGCGCATGCCGAACGTGTCGGCGGACGCGGCCCGCGTGCAGGCCAGGATGGATCAGATCAAGGGTGGCGTGTTCCTCCAGGGCTACCAGATGCTCAAGGGCGGCGGCGCCATCACGGAGGTGGAGGGCCTGAAGGCTGAGAACGCCATGGCCCGCCTGAGTGCCGCGCAGAACGTGCAGGATTACAAGGCCGCCCTCGGTGACTTCCGCGACGCGCTCGCCGCCGGCCTCGCCAAGCTCCGGTCTCAGGCCGGCATGGTGCCGGGAGGGCAGCAGCCGGGCACAGCTGGCGCCCCGCTGTCGCGGTCCGCAACACAGCCCGGCGCGCTCGCCCCCGGCGCCGTGGTGAACGGCTTCGTCTATCGCGGCGGCAATCCGAAAGATCCGAACTCGTGGGGGCGCGCGCAATGAACCCGTGGGAAATGGACTGGTCCGGCGCATCTCCGCAGGAGGGCGCGAGTTTCGCCGAGCGCCTGATGGGCCAATCCCCGCGCGTCACGACCTATTCGCCCCAGCGCGGCGGCGACCGGATGGAAGGAGGCTACGCGGCGGCCCGGCCGGGACCCGACGGGCAGGCCATGGTGCGCACGCTGGAGGACTTCCGCACCGGTCAGGCGCCCTATGTGACCATCGCCGGCAACCCGGCGCTCTACGGGCGCGAGTACACCATTCCCGAGGTCAGCTATCAGGCCGGCGGCCAGCGCCATGTGCTGAAGGATGTTCCGGTGGTGGTGCACGACACCGGCGGCGCGTTCCGCAATGGTTCGACGTGCCCGTTGGGCGCGACATGGGACCGGCCGACACCAATCAGGGGCTTTCCGGGGTGCAGTTCGTGCCGCGACAGGGTGGACCCATGGCCTACACGGCGGAACAGCCGCGCCCGGCCGGCGTGCAGGCCATCGAGGGCGCCATGCGCCCGGTTCCCGGTGCCGATCCGATCCCGCCGCGGCCCGGTGCACAGGACACCCGCCCGCCGTGGGAGATGGATTGGCCCGACGCCCCCCAGCAGGCGGCGCAGCCTTCCGGGCCCATGCCCTGGGAAATGGACTGGAGCGGCCACGAGGCTGCGCAGCAGCCGCAGCAGCTCGCCCCGTCCGGCCTCTGGAACAACGCCACGGCCGGCGCGAACGATGCCATCTATTCGACCCTCGGCGCGCCGGTGGACGCCGCGACGTGGCTCACCAACAAGGCCGTGCAGGGCATCAATGCCGTGACCGGCGCCGAACTGCCGCAGGCGCGCCCCAACCTTCCGGGCTCCAGCCGGTGGCTCGCCGGCGTCGGCGAGGCCGTGGGCGTGAACGATCCGGCCAAGGTGCAGGCCGGCAGCATGGGCGAGAAGCTGGCGCGCGCCGCCGGCGCCGGTGCGGGCGGCATGCTCGCGCCTGAGGCCGTTCTGGGCGGCCTCGGCCGGGCTGGCCTGATCGGCGAAGGCGCGATGGGCATGCTGGGCCAGGTCTTCGGCCGCTCGGCCTCGGTGGGCGATGCCGCGGTGAATGCCGGTGTCGGTGCCGCGGCTGGTGTCGGCGGGCAGATGGCGGGGCAGGTCGTCCCCGAACCGTGGAAGCCGCTTGCGGAGACCGTTGGCGGCATGGCCGGGGCCGGCGTGGGTGTCGGTGCCGTGGCAGCCGGGCGTGGCGTGGCCGGCCTGCCGCAGGCGTGGCGCGACTTCCGCCTGTCCGATCCGGCGACACAGAAGCGCGTGGCCGGAGAACGTCTTCAACAGTGGGCGACCGATCCCGCCGCGGTGCGCGACACGCTGGACGCGGCTGCTGCATCGAAGCAGGTGGGCCTTCCGACCGAGCCGGGCGCCGTGGCGCGCAAACTGGTGGCCGGCTCCGAGCCCACGACCTTTCAGCTGACGGGCGACATGGGCCTTGGCGCCCTGGAGCGCGCGAGCGCGGCGCAGAACCCGGCCGAGTTCATGACGCGCCGGGCAGACCAGAACACGGCCCGCGTTGGCGCACTGGAGGCGATCCAGCCCAAGGGCGCGCCGGAGCAGGTGGTGGGCGTGCTGCGGCAGAACCTCGCCGCGTTGGACCAGCAGACCGGGCAGGCGCTGGAAGCCGCGACCGCCACGGCCCGACAGGCTACGGGCAGGCTGGGCGGCGAGGGTGCGCCGGAGGCCTATGGCGGCGCGATCCGCCAGAGCATCATGGACGCGCGCGGCGTGGCCAAGGAGCGCGAGCGCGCCCTATGGCAGGCCGTGGACCCCAATGGCGACTTGAACCTGCCGGCGACCGGCGTGCGCGATACGGCCCGGACCATCGTGAAGGGGCTGGAGAAGTCCGCCGCGCCGCTGGCCGGCGAGGAGCGCGCGACCATCGTCACCGCCCTGAAGTATCCCGATGTGGTTCCGTTCCGCGAGATGACGGCTCTCCGCAGCCGGGTATCGGACGCCATGCGACAGGAGATGGTGACGAACGGGCAGACGCGCGTGTATGCTCGCCTGTCGCAGCTTCGCGGTGCCATCGAGCGTGATATTGAGAACGCCGTGGCCGCGAAGGCGGAGATGGAACAGCAGGCGGTGCAGGCTGGCGCGATGTCCGAAGAGGACACGATGGCGGCGATCCTCCAGAACATGCCGCGGCAGGTGGATGCCTGGCAGTCCGGACGATCTGAGCTTGAAGCCGGGGCAGGCTTTGCAACGAGCGCTGGAGAAGCTGGCACCTCACGAGCGTCCTTTGTGCGTCCGGGATCTGGAGGAGCAGGCTCGACGCAAGGGCGATCTGGTTTCACTCCGCGAGATCAAGGCGTACAAGGCCCTGGCCTCTTCCCCGACAACCTCGCCCCCAACTTCGACGCCGGAGCCGCCGGCCGACTGAAGGCCGCATCCGAGGCGACGAAGCAGCGCGCGCAGACGTTCGACGCCGGCCGGGTGGGCAGCGCCACGAAGCGTTCCGGCGCGTCCGGCCCATTCCAGATGGAAGCCTCTGTCGTGCCCGGGCGGTTCTTCGTACCCGGCCCGCGCGGCTTTGAGGCCATGCAGGCGCTGCGCAACGCCTCGCCCGGTGCCATGGCGCAGGTCCGGGAATACGCTATCAGCACGCTCCGCAAGGCCGCGCAGAGCCCGATCGACGGCACGCTCGACCCGGCCAAGGTGCAGACGTGGCGGCAGAAGCACGCCGACGCCCTGCGCGCCATGCCCGAGGTGGACCGCATGCTTGCCGACCCGGTGCAGGCGTCGGAGACGCTCGCGCGGCTTGCCACGGCCCGAAAAGAGCAGATGGACGCCTTCCAGCAGGGCGCCGTGGCCCGGCTCCTGAACGTAGAAGATCCGGCCGACGTGTCCAAGATCATCGGCGGCATCTTCTCGCGTCAGGACGCGGTGCAGCAGATGACGCGCCTCGCCCGCGAGACGGCCGGCAATGAGGAGGCCCGCAACGGCCTGCGCAAGGCGGTTGCCGATTACGTCAACCTGCGCTTCGTCGGGAACACGGAGGGCGCGGCGTCCGGCACCGACATGATGCGGTCGGATGCCTTCCAGCAGTTCCTGCGCCAGAACACGCCGGCCCTGCGGCAGGTACTCTCCGGCCCCGAGATCATGACCCTGCAGGCCATCGCGGCTGACCTCAAGCGGTCCAACCGCTCGATTGCGGCGGTGAAGCTGCCGGGCGACTCCAACACGACGCAGGACGCGCTCGGCGCCGGGAAGGCGAGTGGCGCGCAGTCGTGGCTGTCCCGCCTCCTGTCGCCCGGCGCCCTCGCCAGCGCCGGCGCAGCGGCGGGCAGCATGGCCGGCGGCGGGCTTGGCGCCGCGGTAGGTGCCGGTGGCGGGGCTCACATGGACCGCGTCATCGAGGCCATGCGGCAGGCCGGCCTCGCGAGCGTGGACGACATCGTGAAGGATGCGATGTTGAACCCGGAGCGTGCCCGCGCGCTGCTCGCCAAGGTGTCGGCCGAGCCGACGCAGAGCGAGGCGATCAGCCTGGTGCGCGTCTACATGCGTGCCGCGGTGGTGGCGGATGATGGCTAGGCGGCCGTTCCAGACGACCTCCCGCAGGGCCTCATCCCCGATATCGGCGTGCCACGTCGAAGCAGCAGCGTCAGTGGCAACCCTGCTCACCGGGCCATCGCCGAAGCCATGATCCGACGCGGCATCGCAACCCCGTCCCACAAGCCGAGCGTGCAGCGGGTGGCGCAGGCGTTGCAGCTGAACGGGTAGTTGCTCCCTCATGCCAGCACGCCGTAGTGCTCGACCTCACCTTCGGCGAGGGCGAGGTGGCAGGGCCGGCAAGGGGGCCGAGGGGGCGTCGGCACTGCCGACACAATCCCCCACGTCATCGGGGCGCTGGGGGAGTAGGCGCCGCACGCGACATGCCCGCCATCATTGGTACTCTCGAGGATCTTGGCTATGAGGGAAGAACGGCCTTCAGCGTGGCACCTTCCTTTCTCACCGCGTGTGACGTGGCCATGAGATGGTGGCTGCCCTCGTCAGTTTCAGGTGCCCCGCCCTCCCGAAGGAGAGCGGGGCTTCTTGTTCTTATAAGTGGCAGATTTATCTAGAAAAGTCTGATCGCCTTAACTCTAAAATAAAGTTGCGTTACAGATCCTGTGCCATTTTTTGTGGCTTTAATCGTCATGGATAGGCTGGCATCTGGCGCGGTCGCTTCAATTGTATTTGGCGCTAAAGTTCCAGATGCGCGTTGTGTAATTCCGATCTGCTGTGACGCGAAGAAATAATCCGAGACGTTATTAATCTCGGCATTCACTAAAAAGGTGGCAAGTGCCTCATGAAGGTGACCGCCATTGCCGGATGCCGTTGCAGTGATCAAGTACGCGCCGGCTCGCGGAAGCGTGATGGGAATAGTCGAGACTGAATTTCCAGCCACGATCTCGATGGGTATCCATTGGCCGCTGTTGAGGGAATGGCCGAACATATAGCCATTGGTGGCTTGGTCTGCGGCCCAAGTTTTCGAGCTGGAAATGGTTTCCTGCCCAGCATCCACAAAACTTGAACTGCGATTCGCGCCGGCGCCGGTCCCGGCAATCTCACTGACATTCGATTTAAGTATCGTCTCCACGTAGACATTGGCCTGCCCAAAGGGTGAGCCAGACAATCCCGCGCTATGCTGAACCTCCAGCGACTCCACCACCAGTGGGGATTTCACGCCCGCTAGCTGACCCAAAAGCGGGTCGTGGGGACGGCCCGAAATGTACGGGTCATTGATGAGCCCATCTCCCACAGCCACATTCTCATCGACCCCCACAGTCACATAACCCACCCTTTCCAAGTAGGCTCCAACAATGCGTAAGTTCGAGACCCCGTCCATTTGCAGTGCAGGGCGAGCTGATCCCATGTGTGTCAATAAAAATATGGTATTAGAGACATTTGGGCGATGGTACCTAGAGAGCCAAGTGAGTGTTCGCCCGGAAATTCCTCGATATGGACAGCGAGTTGCGGGGGTGCCGACGCCCCCGATGGGATATTTTCTATTAGTATTATTCACGGTTTTGAAAAAATATGTGTCGAACCATGTATCTATCTGGCCGGGGATCGCTAACGTGATCGGATGAAACGATTGCCCGGTCAGATGTTCAAATGAGGCTTTGTCGGCCCATCCGCCGTCGTCTGTGTAGTCGTCGCAGCGGGTTCGCCACTGCCCCCCATTGACCCAGCCGGTTACGCATCCGTAGAAATGAATGCTCCCAATCCGAGGACGTTCAAGCTTGTATGTAAGGATAGAAACGCCGCATCCTTGAAAAAGTAGATCATCAAATTCGGTTTCTATAAAATGGCAGTCCAGCATCATTAGGCCGATAAAATGTCCGCTGAAACAAATGCCCTTGATTGATCCCCATTGATATTGTCCGTTACCTTTGTCAAAAGCAAAGGCCGCGGGCAGCGCCGTGGTCGCTCCGCTTGTGGTCAGCCATGTACCGGCGATAGTCGTCTTGGTTCTGCCTGCGCCGACGATGTTCAGAGACGCGACGGACGGAATCAATACGCAGTACGCTTGAGTGACGGGGGTCTCGGCTGCGATGTCGGGCGCGGTTGCTTGGTTGTAGTCCTTTCTGGTACCCGTTCCGTCGTCGAAGGCCGGGTTCTCCACGGTCCCCCGAGCGGTCAGCTTGTAGGTGCCGGGCGGAAAATAGACGGTGGGTGACCCGACGCCATAGTTTGCGGTTCTTCGAGCCGCGGCGGCATTGACGGTCGCCTGGATGGAGTCGGTGTCGTCGGTGACGCCGTCGCCCTTTGCGCCAAAGGCCAGGACGTCAAATATGCCATGAATTGCAACAACTTTCAGCTTGGCACCGGAAATCGGATGAATGAAATCTTCGCCACTTGATACGATGTCATAGGCGTTCCCATCTCTTGTTGAAACTCGATCGCCGATCGAAAATGTATCCGATGAGCTGAGAAAATCCGCAGGGCTATTGTAGAGTAGACAGACCATTTTTCGTCCTCATGCATTTGTAGTTATGGATATGCGACGTCATGAAGGGCCGCAGTCGGCGCGCTCGTTTTGGCCTCCAGCCGACGTCATCAACGACAACGCTCTGCATCGTTGGAACATGCCGACGTGGAGACGCTAATGCATTGGGTCGGCCTCCGGCCCCTTTCACGTGGCGGACGTCATTGTAGCGCGGTGCTCGCGTACAGGCCTTCATCCGTTTGAGGGATGCCGCCTCGCGTGGGCTGGCCGGCCGCGAAGCTGCATGGGCAGGTCCAGCGCACGGCGGCTAAAATTACATCTGTCGCCGCACAGTGTGCGCTGCCCATCGGGGCGCCAGAGATATCTCGCGGCCCCTCTAACTCTCACGCCCGTGCCGCGCTTCATACTCCCGGAACCAGCGCTCCATCTCCTCGTTCACTGGAGCCGCGGCGGGGCCGGATATGCCGCTCGCCCTGTCGAGGACCGCGTCCAGCGCCTTCCGATCCCATCGCTTGGGTGCCTGGGATCGGTCCCGGCACGATGCCCTGCCGCTGCCATGCGGCGAAGCCGCCAGGCGTGAGGGCGCAATAATCTGCGGCTTGCTGCATCGTCAGGCAGCGCGGCTCGATGGCGGGGGCGGATGTGCACTTGTTGCGGGCCGTGGGGCTACCAGCCTCCCTTTACCTGTCGTCCTTCTTCACCCCCCGCGCCACGATCTGGAGCGCACCGGCCGGCAGCGGGCGTTGAAGGCTTTTCGCCTCGTCCCACGGGGCGTGCATCCACGCATCGACTTCCTCCGGCTCGGTCAACACCACCGGCATCGCCTTTGGGTGGATGCTGGCGACCGGCTCGCAAGTGAGGAAGCCGAACAGGTCGAGGGTTTCGACGCCGGTCTTCATCTTGCGGACAGAGGTCCACCCCGCCGTCCAGATCCCGGCGAAGAAGGCGAGGGGGCGCTCCTCTGAGAAGGCGAACCACACGTCGCCGCCTGCGGCCTTGTTGAACTCGCTGAAGCTCGTGAAGGGCACGAGGCACCTGTTCGCCGGCCCGAGCCATCTTTGCCAGTGCTTGCTCGACGTGTTGCGGATGTTCATCGTCCCGCTGTCGGGCTCCAGGCGCAGCAGCTCCTTGAAGTCGACCGCCTGCCCCTTCGTTTCCAGCTTCGCCGCCCGTTTCTTCCCCGCCTCAATGAGCGCCAGCTGAGAGGAGGGCATGCCCCATCGAGCCATGGCGATCTCCCGCGCCCCATCGGCGCCCGTCCGGACGATGGGCGCCTCATAGTCCGGGAAGATGCCCGGCTGCGGCGGCAGGTTGCCGGTGACGTTCCGCGTCGCGCGTGTCAGGTCGATGATTGCCTGTACGTTGGAGGTGTGGCTATACAGGTTGCACATAGTTCGACGTTAAGGCACTGCGCAGGCCCATGCCAGTCCCGGGGCACATCGGCCCGGAGCCCGATCACTATTTTGGCGGCGCTGGCGCCGGGAAGCGTCGACCCGGCAGCAGGGCCGGGCGGGCGGGCGCTGCTGGCCTTTGTAAGCAGTCCAGATCCGCTCAGCTCAGACGAGCAGTCAGGCGAGCCGAGCGCGCATGCGGGAATGGCGCCCGGCTCTTTCCATCTGACTGGACGGAACGTCAGGGCAAACGATGATTTTAGCAGGAATCCGGCAGCGGAATACCCTTCGAATGAGGCAGAGCCGGCCAATCTGATACCAAACCGTCCGGGTCTCGTACGCCCCGGTCAGAGCGATGATGGGGCGAATGCCTTCCTTTTACCGCGGCCGCTTTCCCATTTCCCTCCAAAATCGGAAAGACTTCCGAGGTACCCTAACGAAAGGTGGGATTTTCAATCGGTTAGAGAGGTTGTATGCGTCGGCCATCGAACGCCAGAGAGATGAACGAATGCGCGGGGTTAGATCAACATCGCCCGCCCGAAACTGGCGGCAAGAATTCGGATGGTTGGCGCAGCCCGAACGGGTGCTGAGCACTCTTATAATCATGATGGTAGTGCTGACATTGGGGGTTGGAGCTGCCCTGCTGTTTCAGTTGTCGCGGGGCATTCCCGTCGGCGTCGAGACGGCACCGACTTTTAGCGACAGCGTCGCCTCCGGCGAGATCTAATTAGCTGGCCGCTGGACCAGTTCGCTCATCGCCTGAACGTTCGACGTGTGGCTGTAGAGGTCGCTCATGGTGCGAGGCTGCGTCACAGCGCCGGACCCGCGCCAGCCCCAAATGTCGTGGCTTGTTCTCTTGTCGTTCTCGGGGAATCTATAGGAGATTCTTCAAGGCCCCAACACATCGAGGGGAGCCGTTTGTTGATCCACGGCTGCAAGCGCCACCTCGAGCCCTGGGATCCGCTTTGGAGATGCGACCACGACGAGCATGCCGGTGCCGAATGGCGGCAGCGCCTTTGTGCGCAGCACCGATGACCTGCCGCCGGGCCGCCTCGAATGCGACATTAGCGAGAGCGCACTATTCGAGAGCGAGCAGGCCAGCCTCGCCGTGCTGCAGTGGCTTCGCGAGATCGAGGTGCGGATCGTGCTCGACGATTTCGGCACCGGCTATTACGGCCTCAGCCGGCTGCGCCAGTTGCCCATCCACAAGATTAAAATCGACCGCACCTTCGACAGGACGCCACCGAAGGCTCAGCCAGCGCCGCCATCGTCGGACCATCACCGTGCTCACCAGCCGGCTCGCATCGCAGTCGCCGAGGGCATTGAGACCGAGGACCAGTGGCGCTGGTGGCCCGCACCTCTTGCGCCGAGGCGCAGGGCTTCCTGCTCGGCCGGCCGATCCCCATCGCCGAAGCCGCCGCATTGGCCCATGCGGGCTACGGCGGCCGCTGGCGCTGGCGGGCTCGTGTGGCCAACCGTGACGACGCGCCGCGCTCAGCTGCGGAAATAGGCCGGCCAGAGCGCGACGAGATCCGGCGCATAGGCGAGCGAGTTGGACAGATGCGTGCGCAGCGCCTCCTGCGCCCCGGCGGCATCGCCGGCCCTCACCGCTCCTGCTACCGCCCGATGCTCGCTCAGCACCCGCTCCGCCTTGCCCGGCATGGGCAGATGCAGGCGGCGGATGCGGTCGATATGCCCGGCATAGCGGCGCGACATCAGCCAAAGGCTGTGGATGCCGGTGGCGTCGAACAGCACGCGGTGGAACTCCCGGTCGCCGGCGTCGAAGCCGGGCAGGTCGCCGCGGGCGAGGCGCTCGGCCTGCTGCGCGACCACGCCAGCCATGCGGGCGGCGATCTCCGCCCGGTCGTCGCGCAGCGCCACCGTGCGCACCGCTTCCAGCTCGATGGAGCGGCGCAGGAAATGCGCCTGCTGGGCAAGTTCCAGGTCGATGGGGCTCACCACCGTGGCGTGCTGGGGGAAGATCTCCACCAATTGCTCTTCCTGCAGCTTCAGCAGCGCATCGCGCACCGGTGTCGAGGAGAAGCCGAACAGGTCCTGCAGTTCGGCGCGGGAGATGAGCGTGCCCGGCGGCATCTCCAGCGTGATGATCCGTTCGCGCAGATAGTCAAAGATCTGCGGCGCCGCATGGCGGGACGGATCGCGGGCGGGACGGGCGGTGCGGGCGGCGGTGTCCATGCCCAAGGATATCAAATCGGACGCTTGACGCTACTGATGCATTAGCGTTTTAGTGACGGTGCAAATGACAAGGCCCCGCCTCAGGCAGGGGCCGCCGAGGAAACGACCGACGCCAGCGCGCCCGCGCCTTCGGGACGGACCGCGCACGTGAAGACGGCGCGCCCAGACGCGCCTCACCCCCGGCTGCAGACCGGGCTTCAGGGAGGATCCATGACCCGCACCCAACGCCAGACACGGGCAGCCCCGGCTACCGCGCTTTCCAGCTTCAAGCTGCCGGCCGTCGCGCTCCTTGCCGGCCTCGCGGCCGCGACCATGCTGGCCGCCCCGGCGACCGCCGAACCCTATCCGCAGCGGCCGGTCACCGTGGTGGTGCCCTTCCCGCCCGGCGGCGCCTCCGACAGCACGGCTCGGCTGATGTCCCCCAAGGCCAGCGAAACCCTGGGCCAGCCCGTGGTGATCGACAATCGCCCCGGCGCCAATGGCGGCACCGGCGCCACCCATGTGAAGACCTCGCCCGCCGACGGCTATACCCTGCTGGTGGGCTCCATCGGCGTGTTCGCTATCAATCCGGCGCTCTATCCGGCGTTGAGCTACAGCCCGAAATCCGACTTCGACCTCATCACGGTGGCGGTGCGCACCCCCAACGTGCTGGTGGCCAACCCCAATTTCCCGGCCAATTCGGTGAAGGAGCTGGTGGAATACCTGAAGAAGAACCCCGACAAGGTGACCTTCGCCTCCTCGGGCGTCGGCTCCTCGGACCATCTCACCGCCGCGCTGTTCTGGCAGAAGACCGGCACCACCGGCATCCACGTGCCCTATAAGGGCGGTGGCCCCGCCATCGGCGATCTCATCGCCGGCCATGCGGACGTCTCGTTCCAGAACCTCGGGGCGGTGGCGAACCAGATCAAGGCCGGCAAATTGAAGGCGCTCGGCGTCACTGCCGCCGCGCGCAACCCGGTGCTGCCCGATGTACCGACCCTGAAGGAGGCCGGCGTGGACGGCATCGACGTCTATTCCTGGCAGGCCGCCGCCGCCCCCAAGGGCCTGCCTGCAGACGTGAAGGCCAAGGTGGTGGACGCCTTCAAGTCCGCTCTCTCCGATCCCGCCGTGAAAGCCAAGTTCATCGAACTGGGCTTCGAGGTGGTGGCCAACACGCCGGCCGAGTTCGCCGCCTTCCAGGCCGTCGAGGAGCAGCGCTGGCGGGACGTGGTGAAGGCCGGGAAAATCGTCGTCCAATAATGTCCCGCGCCGGGCTCCCGCAGCCCGGCGCCTTCCACGGGTTGAGACCATGACGCGCCTGAAGACCCCCGACCTGCTGCGCAGCGCTCGCTGGTTCGCCGCCGACGACCTGCGCAGCTTCGGCCACCGCTCCCGCCTGCGCCAGATGGGCTATGCGCCGGAGGATTGGGCCGGCCGGCCAGTGATCGCCATCCTCAACACCTGGTCGGACTTCAACTCCTGCCACGCCCATTTCAGGGACCGCGTGGGCGACATCAAGCGCGGCGTGCTGCAGGCCGGCGGCTTCCCCCTGGAAGTGCCGGTGCACTCGGTATCCGAGACCTTTCTCAAGCCCACCTCCATGCTCTACCGCAACATGCTGGCCATGGAGGTGGAGGAGGTGATCCGCGCCCACCCGGTGGACGGCGTGGTGCTGATGGGGGGCTGTGACAAGAGCACCCCGGCGCTGCTGATGGGCGCCACCAGCGCCGGCGTGCCGGCCATCTATGTGCCCGCCGGCCCCATGCTGCGCGGCAACTGGAACGGCAAGACGCTGGGTTCCGGCTCGGACGCCTGGAAGTTCTGGGACGAGCGCCGCGCCGGCAACATCGGCGAGGCGGAATGGGCGGAGATCGAGGGCGGCATCGCCCGCTCCTACGGCCACTGCATGACCATGGGCACGGCCAGCACCATGACCGCCATCGCCGAGGCCATCGGTATGACCCTCACCGGCGCCTCGTCCGTGCCGGCGGCGGACGCAGGCCACATCCGCATGTGCGCAGCCTCCGGCCGGCGCATCGTGGAGATGGTGTGGGAGGACCTCGTGCCCGCCCGCATCCAGACCCGCGCGGCGTTCGAGAACGCCATCATCGTCGCCATGGCCATGGGCTGCTCCACCAACGCCATCATCCATCTCATCGCCCAGGCGCGGCGCGCCGGCAGCGACATCACCCTCGACGATTTCGACGCGGCGAGCCGCCGTGTGCCGGTGCTCGCCAACGTGCGGCCCAGCGGCGACGACTATCTGATGGAGGATTTCTACTTTGCGGGCGGCCTACCGGCGCTGATGGGGCGGCTCACGGATTATCTCCACCTGGACACCCTCACCGTCTCTGGCCGCACAGTGGGCCAGGCGATCTCGGGGGTGAAGGTGCACAATGCCGACGTGATCCGTCCGATTGATGCGCCCATCTATGCGGAGGGCGCCCTGGCCGTGTTGCGCGGCAACCTCGCGCCCGAGGGCTGCGTGATCAAGCCCAGTGCCTGTGCGCCGCATCTGCGCGTCCACACCGGGCCGGCCCTCGTGTTCGACGACTATCCGAGCCTGAAGGCGGCCACCGACGACGAAAGCCTCGACGTGACGCCCGACCACGTGCTGGTGCTGCGCAATGCCGGCCCGCTCGGCGGGCCGGGCATGCCGGAATGGGGCATGCTGCCGATCCCCAAGAAGCTGGTGAAGCAGGGCGTGCGCGACATGTTGCGCATCTCCGATTCCCGCATGAGCGGCACCAGCTATGGCGCCTGCATCCTCCATGTCTCGCCGGAAAGCTATGTGGGCGGGCCGCTGGCCCTGCTCCGGACCGGCGATCTCGTCACGGTGGACGTGCCCGGCCGGCGCATCGACATGCAGGTCCCGGCCGACGAACTGGACCGCCGCCGCGCCGCGCTGCGCCCGCCCGTGCCGCGCTATGAACGCGGCTACGGCTGGATGTATGCGCAGCACATCAGCCAGGCGCATCTCGGCTGCGACTTCGACTTTCTGGAAACCTCCTTCGGCGCCGCCCCCGGCGAACCGGCCATCTACTGAGCAAGGAACACCCTGTGAACCTGCCTCGCAACGCCTTCAAGCACGCCATCTACGCGGGCCAGCAGCAGATCGGCCTGTGGAGCAGCCTCGCCAGCCATGTGACGGTGGAGATCCTCGCCGGCGCCGGCTACGAGTGGCTGCTCCTCGACACCGAGCACTCGGCCAACGAAGTGCCCATGGTGCTGTGCCAGCTGCAGGCCTGCATGGAGCATCGGGTGATGCCGATCGTGCGCCCGCCGGTGAACGACCCCGTGGCCATCAAGCGGCTGCTGGATGCCGGGGTGCAGACCCTGCTGCTGCCCATGGTGGACACGCCCGAGCAGGCCGCCGACGCGGTGGCGGCCACGCGCTATCCCCCGGCCGGCATCCGCGGCTTCGCATCCGCCTCCCGCGCCTCCCGCTTCGGCCGCGTGAGCGACTATCACGCGCGCGCCCATGAGGAGCTCTGCGTGCTGGTGCAGATCGAATCGCGGCTCGGCATGGACAATCTGGAAGCCATCTGCGCCGTGCCCGGCGTGGATGGGGTGTTCATCGGCCCCGGCGACCTCTCCGCCGCCATCGGCCATCTGGGTGACCAGAACAACGAGCACATCGTCACCCTCATCGAGGGGCTGATCGGCCGCATCGTGAAAGCCGGCAACCGCGCTGGCATCCTCACCCCCAGCGAGCCGCTGGCCCGGCGCTACATCGCCGCTGGCACCGTCTTCACCGCGGTGGGCTCCGACACCGGCCTCCTCGCCCGCAACGCCGAGGCGCTGGCGAAGCGCTTCCACGTGTAGGGCGCCGCCCTACACCGCCTTCCGGTAGAGCCCGGTGAGGATCACCATGGGCGACAGCAGCGGCTGCGGCGCCGCGCGCATGCGGCTGGCGAGCCCCTCCATCAGCCGCTCGGGGAACAGCGTGCGGAAGGCCGTGAGACAGCTACCCTGATCGTCGGCCGCGGCCATGCCGGTGACGATACCCGCACCTCGACCAGCGAGGTGCCCTACACGCCCGGCCAGTCGGTGCTGGATGTTCTGCGCTACGTGCGCGCCCATCTCGATTCCTCGCTGGCGTCCGCCATTCCTGCGTCAATGCGAACACCTGCAAGGAATGCATGATCATCGTCGACGGCAAGTTGGATTATGCCTGCACGGCCCGCCTGGGGCCGCGCGAGATGGTGCTGGAGCCGCTGGGCAACAAAGCACACCTGCGAGACCCCGTGACCGAGATCGCGCCCCCGGACGAGCGCTTGGAGCACGCGCTCAAGTCCGGCCTCGTCAAAGTCGTGGCGGGCGCTTGAGGACGACGGTCGCGTCGCAGCAGGCGCAGGTGTCTTGGCTACCAAGTTCGTCGCCCCGCGGGACTGGCGGAAGGGCGCGCGATGAAGGACCGGCCTTGGACGTTGCCCGACGCGCCGCGCTGGAGGCGATGGGCCGGGAACGTGATCCTGATTTGCTGCGTGGCTGGGGCGTGGCGCACAGAACGCACATGTTGATCCTGCGCGTGCTTGCGAATAGTGGGGCACTCCTGCGCAGTGTCGCGCAGGATCATCGGGAATCGGCTCATGTCGTTCCGTTTGACTCGGGAACAGCTCTACGACTTGGTATGGTCAGAGGCTATGCAGAAGCTGGGACGGCAGATCGGAATTTCCGATGTCGCCTTAGCCAAGCATTGCCGGAAGCATGATATTCCGGTCCCTGAGCGGGGCTATTGGAACAAGCTGAGCGCAGCTAAAAAGGTCACTCGGAAGCCTCTTCCCTTACGTGACATAGGTTCGATTGATTGGATCGAGATTTCCGGGAAACTCCCCCCGGATCTGCTCGCTCGGATCAAAGGCGAGCCCGGCGTGCCGAATCCGGAGGAAGACAGCCTCGATCTCCTCACAGAACGCTTCCGGCGGCGCCTGGGCAGCGTGTCAGTCCCTCGTAGCTTTGCCCGAGCGCATCCTCTTATCGCCAAGCTACTGGCTAAGGACGAAGCGCATCGCCAGAGGAAGCTGGCCGAGCCCTTCTATTGGGGGCAGCCTCAGTTCGATACCCCATTCGAGAGGCAGCGCCTCAGGGTTTTGAACGGACTTTTTCTCGCGTTCGAAAAGGTGGGATGTGGAGCTTGGGTAAGGGGCGAGCAAGCGCGTGAGCTCTCTCTTTCCATTGGGGGGAAGCATATCGGGTTCACACTCGATCGCCCCTCGAGTCGCCGAGGCGGTGGTCGGCCGGCATCATCGAGTGACAGCAATGACAAGCTTTGCCTCGTGCTTGCGTCTTACGAGCCACCTGCGGGTGTGCGGCTGCTTTGGGCGGACGAAAGCGGCTCGTCCTTGGAGGACCAATTCACGGAAATGGTCGTAGGTATCTCGGTAGCGGCGGAGCAGCTTCAACGCGCAGGGATAGCCAGGCAGATTGCATGGGAACGACAACGTCGGGAGGAAGCCGAGCGAGAAGCATTGAAGCGTAAGATCGAGGAAGAGCGCCGAGAGCGCGAACGGCTCGCTGCGTTGGCGCGGGCCAAAGTCGATCGCCTACGCGATCAAACAGAAGCATGGTTCTCTTCAGCAAATATCCGTACTTTTGTTGCCGCCGCCTTAGCCTCCGTCAGTGGGACAGACGACAGAGCCAGGGCAGAGGCGTGGGCAAGCTGGGCGCTTGAGGTTGCAAATGAAATGGATCCTTTGACGTCTGGCTCCGCCGTCGAATTCATCAGGACATTCCAGGCGTCTGAGGACCAAGATCCGATCGCCCCGGAGGTGGGAGAAGAGGAGGAGGATTTCTAGGCGCCGGTATGTCTGCTACCGCCCCTTCCTCAATCTGACGCCGGGCCCTTCTCCGTTCTCGGCGACGAAGATGACGCCTGCGGCTTCGAGGGCACGCATGACGGCGGCGACGTTGTTCGCCAATCCGGCCGCCGGCCCCTCACTCGCCTCCATGCGCTTCAGTGTCGGCACAGAGATGTTCGCCCTGGCCGCGACTTCGGCCTGCGATAAGCCGACAATGGCGCGAGCCGCCGCAATCTGTCGTCCCGTAAGCAATGAATGATCCATAGGGATTAAATTTATCCTTAAGAGTTGACTAAGCCTGCTGGGCAGAGGTCGAAGTTCTGCTCGAAGACCATGCCGTGTATGAGCGCTCGTGCCAGAAGGTGCCCGACGATCTGGAGGCGCTCATTGCCTCCGCGCACGCTCGCTGCGGTGAGGCCCGCGAGGTGCTGCTGGAGACGGTGCCCACGACCACGGCCGGAATGCTGGCCGTGCTCGAAATCGTGGATGCGCCCGCAGGCTGGAGCGGATTGAGCATGCTGGAATGGGAATTTACCGCCCTTCACGAGACCTTTCGGGCCTTCCTGTTGGCGGGAGGCGCCAATGATTAAGCCGCGCAACAATCGACGCCCCGTGGTCGCTTCGGCCGATCCTGCCCTCGCCGCAATCGCGGTCGTCCGGATCGCACGGAACCAACGGGCTCGCCTCTACCGCAAGCTCGATGTCGAGCATTCCGCGGGCCATATCTCTGCCGAGACGGATGCCGAGGTGATGGGCTCCTGTTCGGCCTATTCGGCCGCGCTGCGCCGCGCCGTGCGCACGGTGCCGACAACCATGGACGGGCTGCAAGCGTGGCTCGCCCTCGTGTGGGCTCCCGGCACCTGGGAGGGCGCCATTCCCGAAGAGGAGGTCCGCCCCATCCTCGCGACCGTCCGCGCCTATCACGTGCGGGAGGCGGCCCATGCATGAGCAGCGCACCCTTTCCCGCCGCGGCGCCCTCCTCGGAGCTGCCGCGCTCTCCCTCGGGGCAACGGCTGCGGTGGCTTCGGCCGCACCAGCCTCCGATCCCGTCTTCGCCGCCATCGCCGAGTTCCGGGCCCGGCGCGCAGCGTTCAATGCGGCCCTGGTGGAAGAGAGCGAGTACGAAGATGTCTGCGAAGCCCGGGGCGAAGGCGATCCTGCGGGCACGCCTGAAGGCCGCGCCATAGAGGCGCGCCGCGACGCCGCGAGCGATGCTGATGCCGACGCGTGGTGGGACCTGCTGAACACCGCACCGACCACACGCGAGGGTCTGTGCGCCTATCTCGCCATGCTGACGGACAAGGATGGCTACGGAGGCGGTCCCTTCCCCACGCTTGAGGAGATTGAGGCCTTAAGCGCAAGCATCCGAGCCTTCGTGATGGGGGAGGCATACTGATGGCCAGGCGCGCCCTCTCCTCCACGCCCCAGCTCTCGGCTGCCCAGTTCGAGCACCAGCCGGAACTGCGCGCCCTAATGATCCTGCCGACACTGCCGCCGGCCACATGACGTTCCTTGTGGAGGATGACGCCTTCCACCCGCACCTGCGCCGCGGCGAGTTCGCGGTAGTGGACCTCGCCGACCACCAGCCGGCCCAGGGAGAGCTGTTCCTAATGTCCTTCAACTCGCCTCGGACAAAATGCGGGTTCGCCTACCAAATTGTTCAGATGCGTGGGAAACAGGAATTCCTTGGTCCGCGCGGGTGGACCAAGGACCGAGTTGACGGCGCCGAAGCGGCCATGTGCTGGACGGCGTGCTTCTGGATGCCTCCGGAGGGCCGGGAGAAATACCAGCGCCTCCTGCGGGCCGGCATGGTCGGCACCTGCGACGGCCTCTACACCACCGAGTATGCCGCCGAGAAGCTGGTTGGGCGCATCGTGGGCGTGTGGGTGCCGACCGCGTCCGGCTGCCGGACAAGCTGATAGAGGCGCTGGCCGGTGACCGGTACCCTCGCATCAGCATCGACGCCGTGCGCAGCGACGTTACAACCAGTGCAAAATAATAAGCCGGGCGGCCCGCCCCCAGACCGCCCGTCACGCCAGCGCGCTTGCGGCTTATGCGCTGGCGAGGAATTTGTACCTTGAGGGGCATGTGGCCGCCTCCCCTAAATTAGGGGCGAGCCGGGCAACCTGGGGGGCAGACCGCCCGGCTTTCGTCTGCCCCTGATCGGGGGGGAGCGGGGCGGACACCTGACGATAACACGGCCGGGCCACCATTGAAGCGTTAGATGGCCGGGCGCCTCAAGCGCCAACTTAAACCATCTGGCCTCGCTGGGAATGGCGGGACCGTTGTACCGAAATACGATGGGCTCAACTGCTCTGAAATATGACTATCGCGATGAGGGCGATCGGAAGGCCAATGATCGCAATCTCACAGAGACCAAGCATTTCCGTGCCCGGGGTGAACGCTCCGCGAGCGCACGCTGCGGCCCACCCTACCACGGGCACCTTTCTTGGCCGCTCCCTCCGGCAAAGGGCGCATATGCGATGGGCGACGTGTCCCGCCGTTCCATTCCCGTTCCAAATACTGGATAGCCCCCCTTCGCGCTGGAACTAGACGCGCCGCCTCGCCAGTGAGACCCTTGAAGAAAAGGGGCATGGCAGACAGGGGGGCTCCATGGAAGATAGCCTTCAGGGTTGGCGCCGAGATGTGCTGGCTGGGGCAATCGTCTTTGCTGTGGTTCTCGCCGCGTGCCTCTTTGGCATCCTGACGCGGCCCCTCGGATTTCTTGCCGCGTTCTGGCCCGCCAATGCGGTCCTCCTCGGGCTCTTTGTCCGGTTCCCTTGGCTCGCTTCCCCTGTCGGCTGGATCGCGGCAATCGTCGGTTATCTCGCTGCCGACCTTCTAACGGGCGGCGCCTTCGCACTGACAATCTGGCTGACCACCGCGAACCTTGCCGGCGTGGTGGTCGGAGTAATCATTTTCGCTCTTCTTGGCGACGATGACCGCGCGCTGCGACGGCCGCTTTCGGTGCTTTATTTCTTCGGGATCGTGATCTGCGCTGCCTGTGCTTCGGCTGTGGTCGGGGCTGGAGCTGCTCCCGTTTTCTTTGGTCGGAATTTACTGTCGGGCGCAGCGTTCTGGTTCACGACGGAGCTCGTCAACAGCATCATTGTCGTGCCGGTCATCCTCACGGCCCCTCGGCGCTCGCAGCTCGCCCTCTGGCTGCAACGACTGGAGGCCGAACCAGCCGGGTTCAACCTTCGGCGGGCCGCTCCGTTCGCTGCACTTGCAGTGTCTCTGTTTGCTGGCTTCTTCGTCGACGGCGTGGGCCACCTCGCCTTTCCTTCGCCGGCCCTGCTCTGGTGCGCGCTCGTTTACCCCATGTTTCCCACTGTTCTGCTGACGAGCATTGTCTCCATCTGGCATTTGCTCTCTGTGTCGCAGGGTTTTTCCGGGCCACACATCGCGCAGATCGATGAAACAACCATGTCGGATCGCCTGGGCATTATGCTGCTTGCGCTCGGGCCATTGACCGTGGCGAGCATCAATGCGGCGAGGGTGGAGCTCACAAGGAAGCTCGCACACCTCGCGACCCACGACGCCCTTACTGGCACACTGACGCGTGCAGGCTTTGCCACACGGGCGGAATCGATCGTTTCAGCTGCGACAGAACCCTTCGCGATCCTGATGTTGGACATAGACCACTTCAAGAGCATCAACGACACCCACGGGCACACGGCAGGCGACAATGCGCTCGCCGGGTTCGCGCATACTGTTGCCCGCTCCTTGCGAAAGAACGACCTCTTCGGTCGCCTCGGCGGCGAGGAATTTGTGATTCTTCTGCCTCAAGTGAGTAGTGAAGGCGCCCTGGATGTGGCCGAACGCCTCAGATCACAGGTCGAAAATTTCAGAAGCCCGCTTCCAAACGGTCAGGAGCTTCGGTTCACGGTCAGCATCGGGCTAGTACACTTGCCCGCAGCACCCAGCGCAAAGCTTGAAAGCCTGCTAACCTCGGCTGACGAAGTGCTGTATCGGGCGAAGGGCGAAGGCAGGAATCGGGTCGTCTGCGCTTCTTATTTTGTGCATTCATCGTACGCATACGATGAGGGCCGCAGGACAGAAGCCTTCGCGCGAGCGTCGCTGGCGCTATGATGGCGGCGCGTGAAGGTCAGGCTGCCTTCTGATCTGCGGGCTTTTCAGCTTCGCGCAGGAGCCGC